>Ga0075735_134_pt1 | contig 5600 bp, 7 predicted proteins | sample RifGroB1_FD_68427 | JGI IMG/M metagenome (GOLD analysis project Ga0075735, IMG submission 68427) | Microgenomates (Gottesmanbacteria) bacterium GW2011_GWB1_43_11 | reverse complement strand
CAAAAACAAACGTGTGGCAAAAATATTTTTGAGAGAATACCCATACAGTAGTTTTTGCGACCTTGCGCGCAAGCGTCCTGAATCCATTATTTTATCTACGGGCGATTTTGACTTAGACACCATGAAAGATTTTGATGATCTTTTGGGAACATATAACGAAGAGCCAACATAAAGGGGAACCCTTGATAGAGGAAAATTGGCTAAAAATCTCACTTAGTGGATAACCTCGGGGATAAAAAGGGGATAATTCTCTGGTATAATTTATCGGTATGAAGATTGATGACCTTATCCAGTTACTTAACAATAGGTTAAGGGAGTTTAAGCTTTCCAGAGATTATGCCAAGATGAGCGGCGATTTGGGAAGAATGAACACTGCTGATAAGGAGATCATCGGCTTGGAAGATACTCTGTACCAATTAAACCTTCTGGTAGACACCTCCAAGTCTGCCGCTGTGAGAGAGGACATCCTTTCGGAAGTGATCACCGACGGTTCAATTGCCGTTTTGGGTGAATACGATATCACCCCTTATGCTACTGACCCCTTGCACGAAGAGAAAATAATGAATATTTTGAGCAAGATGGGAGTGATGGATACAGTGGAGAAAATTGATGATTACATCGATGGCAAGTACTTGAGCAGCCCGATTACCGGAGAGATGGTTATGAGCGCCGCTTCTGCTTATAGTGTGGATACTCGGTTGATGATGGCTATCATGGAACAAGATTCGAGTCTTGGCACCGCTGGCGTGGCGGTGAGAACCCGAAATCCGGGTAATGTCGGCAATGATGACGATGGTAATACTCGCACTTATGAATCATGGCAAGAAGGCGTGACCGCGGTAGCCGAGTGGCTAAGTAGGCATCGCGGAGAAACAATTATCTCCGAAACTCCGGAAGAAATTATTCTTGAACCTACTGCTACCTCAACACCCTCATTTATAACTCCAACAGCCACTTCAACACCCACAATTACTACCTCAACAACGACCACTATTACCAATCTACCAACCACTGCTACCACCACGCCAACTACCTCTACTACGACAGCGATGACTGCCCCTTCGACGAGCTCAGGGCAAGCCACCTCAACAACGACCACTGCTACCACCACGCCGGTGACCACTTCGGCGCCAAGCACTTCGACCACCACGCCGGTGACTGCCTCTTCGATAAGTTCACCGCAAACAAGCTTATGGCAAGCCACTACAACCCAGGAAACGGCCACCACAACAGCTAATTGACCACCTTGGATCCCGTTAGAAGCCGCGGTCGAGGTTTCAATCGGAACTAAATCAAACATGAAAACTAATCGAAAAATTTACCAGAATAACCTTAAGCAGAACTCGCTGACCGCGACCTGCTTCTAACGGGATGGAAGAATTCAATAAAAACATAGAAAAATACCTTCCATTTTTGGAAGATTTACGTCGTCGACTGTATATTGGGGCAATCTTATTCGTCATATTCTTTGTGGGCGGCTTTTCTTTTACCGGCACGATTCTGAAAAAAATATTGAGTATTGTCCACCTAGACCAGGTCACCATAGCCGCTTCTGCACCCTTTCAGTTTGTTAATATAGCGATGGATTTCGGATTTTTCATAGCCATTATGGCTTGTGTCCCTTATATAATTTATAGCTTTTACACCTTTATCCTACCCGCATTAACTAAAAGCGAGAGAGCAGACTTATTGAAATCTATCCCTCTAAGTATTGCTCTTTTCGTCATCGGATTTTCTTATGGATTCTTTATTCTTTCCTATGCCTTAGAAATACTGGCTGCCATCAACGTCCGTTTAGGGATTGCCAATTTTTGGAATGTCGGTCAATTTTTGTCGCAAATATTCATCACATCCGCACTCTTGGGATTAGTCTTTGAATTCCCTCTTCTCTTGACCCTACTTATAAAACTTGGTGTACTTACACCCCAAACCCTCAAAGAAAAGAGGCGTGTAGCCTACTTTTTAATGCTAGCTTTGTCTGCTTTACTTCCTCCAACCGATGGCCTATCATTAATAGCGATGACATTGCCCCTCGTATTATTATACGAGGTGACAATATTATTAAATAACAGAAAAAATCATGTATGGACTAGGACCTAGAGAATTGGTCATTTTGGCTTTTGTTCTTGTCTTGCTTTTCGGTGCAAAGAAAATTCCAGAACTTATGCGAGGTATTAGTGATGCTATCAGGCACATCAAGAATGGTTTTTCAGATGAGAAAAAGGAAACAACTGATACAAACAGCTGAAATCTCGTAGCCATTGTTTAACCGCTTTACTTCCACCAATAGATAGCTTATCATTAATAGCGGTGGATCATTATTAAGTAATAAAAAATATCATGTTTGGATTTGGAACTACTGAAATACTTATTGTGGCCGGCCTCCTCATCTTGTTTTTCGGAGCAAAGAAGGTGTCAGACCTTGCTCAGAATGTTGGAGAAGCTATCAAGCATATCAGGGGCGGGTTTTCGGATGAGGATAAAAAGGGTAAATAGAGTTTCTGGCAAAAATAAAATATGAAGAGCTGGATACGTATTACTTTAGTAATTTCTATTTTGATTGGAGGTACTACGTCTTTTGGCTATTGGTCTAACAACCAATTCAATAACGTGTTTGACAGTTTAAGTGCTTCTCTGGCAAACACCTATTCAGCTTATCCATCTTTTAGACGAAAAGCGGAACTAGCTTCCACTTCTCCAGAGATGCTTGGAGAACTCGCCACCTCTACCAAGGGAATTGTGCTGGCAACCACCTCGACCACGACAACGGCGACGGTTACACCTGTTACCGCTTCCGCTAATTCGGAACTATCTTTCACCTTCCCCCAGAGTAACGCCCAAGTCTATATCGGCTGTACTTATCCAATTTCTTGGCAGTCATCTGCGACAATAATTTCACTAGAGACCGCTCTTATTGACGCCGGTACAAGAGAACCCGTGGGACCGGTAGCAAGCGGACTGGCAAAAGAAAGTGTGATAGAAAAAGATTCGCAAAATTTAAACTGGAAGGTTGGTAATGTTTGGCCGGGGGCATATTACATTAAAGTATCGAGGATAAATGGTGTTGAAGCGGAATCCAGAAGCAAAGTCTTTGAAATAAATAAAATGTCCGCAAATATAAGCACTAGCGAAAAAGCAACCGTCTGTAAAGGATCCAGCGGTTCTCAGTAAATCTTTTTACTGAGAACTTCCCAATTTTCTTTCAGAGTATTCAGGTATTGTTCTTTGGAAAGCAGCTTGGATTCAAGTGTTTTCTTAAGATTGAATCTCAGATTTTCGCGCTTGTCGTTGTGCTCGATAAGATCAATAATCGCTTCGGCAAAAAGGTCAACGCGACCTATCGGTAAGATACGTGCATCCCGGCCATCTTCGAGCTCCGCCGCAACACCGACTGGTGTCGTGACCACTGGTAATCCAGAGAGCCCCGCCTCGACAAGCGCAAGTCCGTAACCTTCGAAGAAGGAACACTGGATGAAGAGATTCGACGTCTTGTAGAAGGAAGCGAGATCTTCCTGCCAACCCACGAACTCCACGTGGCCTTCGAGATTTAATTTTTTAACAAGATCCTTGAGTCTCCCCTCTTCAGGTCCGGACCCGACCACGAGAAGTCCCGCGTCCGGAAACTGCTTTCGCACAAGGGCGAGTGCTTCGATGGCCAATGGCAGATTCTTCTCCTCTGTCAGCCTCGAGACAGCAAGTAATATGAAGTGCCAGCCGTAGCGGGCATGGACGTCGAAGGAAAGTTTCGCATTCTCGATCCTTTCGCGATCAACATAAATGGGGAGGATATAAATTTTCAATTTAGAATTTTCAATTTTCAATTTTTGAGCCACACTTTCACTCACAACTCTCACGTTATCAGCTTTCGCAAGAACGGTTCTTGCGAAAAATTTCCTGACAGAATTCTGAAAACCGGAAAAGTACGGTGAGAAAGGATCTGTATGAAGCTGTAATTCCATGGGCAATCTCCATTTCTTCTTTATCTTCATTCCGGCCCCTTCATTCCGGCCCAACCTGACTCAATATCCTGAGCCGTAATAACGGATTGCCCTCTCACAAACTTTTTATCAAGAATTAACCTCTTCCCGATACGTGCCGCATCAAGCGGACGGAAGATGCTGAAGATAGAATTCGTCGGGTAGACCCACACATTAGGAGCAAGCTGTTTATCCTTGAAGCCTTCTCGGGCGTCGGTCATATTCACGATATGAAGCTCCTCAACCAGAGCGCCGTACTCCTTGATGCGCTCCGAAACAGTGCTTCCTTCTTCAAACAGCTTCCGGTCTGACCCTATGCTTAGAATTTTCATATTATAAAGTGATGAGTTCCTGAGCTATTTCTTTCCAGGAATGCTCTGGGTTAAGTGATTTTAATTCAGCAACAAATCTGGCGTATTCCTGTGGCTGAAGCAATGATTCAATCGCAACCTCTAACTCTGCCGAAGACCTAGAATCAACAAAGAGGCCACCTTTTGGGTAAATTTCTCTAAGTCCTGTCTCTTTAGTCATGATAAAAGGCTTGTTAAATGACGCGGCTTCCAGAATAAAGTTCGGGCAAACATCAGAAAGTGATGGCAGGACAACCGCATAGGAATTCCTCATTTTTTCCATCAAGTCCTTGTAAAGAATATTAGTGGCGAAATCCAGAGAAAATTCAGGATGATGAAGTTTTACCTTACGAGCCACTTCATGAAGCCTGTCAGTATTTTTTACTTTTGACTCTCGACCAGCCCACAAAAACACCTTGTTACCTAGTGCTGTCGCTTCCGCCTTAGGGGGTATGTAGTTTCGAATAATAGCAGTTTTCCTTTCCTGAATATGATATGCAGCAACCCAGATTTTCCTCTGCCACTCTGTATTGAAAGCGAGCTTGTAAGCATTCTTAAGCAGTATTTTAGTAAAATAGAGAATAATCCTCTCCTTTCGATTTAGCGATTGTACTTTTTTATAAAATTCTGGCAAGGTGATCATTTCGCCAGTACGATTAACGTAACTCTCCCATAGGAAATCCCCGCCAACTCTAACAATTATCTTCTTTCTTAATATCCAACTTGCCCAAAGTGCTGGTATGCCCACAGAAAAAGTATCCAGAGCGATAATCCTGTCAGAGTAAAAAGCCCTGGGAATAGTTTTTAAAAGAAAGTAGAGATGCCTGAACCCAATGGGTAAATTCTTCTCCACCCGACCATAACCAACAATCCAAGCATTATGTCCCATGAGGTTTAACTCCCTGGCCATATTAGACGCGTATTGAGCTGTACCCCCCACATCCAGAGGAGAAAGGCCTGTAGCGATAAGTATGCGCATCCCTATACCTTACCTGTCTGCGGCAGGCAGGTCAAAAATTCGGGTTTTCATCTCTTTTGCTATAAGATCCCAGTCATATTTTTCTATTACCATGCGCTTAGCATTTATAATGAGTTTATGGCGAAGAACTCTGTCAGAAAGGAGCTTTTGCACTTGGAAAGCTATAAGGCGAGGACTTTTCGGCTCCACAAACAGCCCGGTCTCTCCATCCTTGAGAAAATCCACTATACCTCCGACAGGAGTGGCGATGACCGGCAGACCGGCCGCCATCGCTTCGATGAAAGAATTGCCCAT
>Ga0075735_126_pt1 | contig 11047 bp, 8 predicted proteins | sample RifGroB1_FD_68427 | JGI IMG/M metagenome (GOLD analysis project Ga0075735, IMG submission 68427) | Microgenomates (Gottesmanbacteria) bacterium GW2011_GWB1_43_11 | reverse complement strand
ATGATTAAATACATCGCTTATTGCAGGAAATCTACAGACGAACCAGACAGACAAATTTTGTCTATTGAGGCACAAGTTGCAGAACTTGAGGAATTCGCCACAAAGGAGAATTTAAAAATAGTTTCCTTCATTACTGAGAGTAAAACTGCCAAAGAACCGGGAAGACAAAAATTTTCGGAAGTTTTGGAAAAGATAGAAAACGGCGAAGCCGCCGGTATCATCTCGTGGCATCCAGACAGACTTGCCAGAAATTCTGTTGACGGCGGAAAGATTATCTATTTACTGGATACCGGAAAAATCCTTGATTTAAAATTTCCTAGTTTTTGGTTTGAGAATACACCACAAGGCAAGTTTATGTTAGGTATGGCTTTTAATCAGTCTAAGTATTATGTTGATAATCTTTCCGAAAATGTAAAACGGGGTAATCGCCAAAAACTTCGCCGCGGAGAATGGCCCAATCAAGCAGCTTTTGGTTATTTAAACATTAATAAGAAAATAGAGGTTGATAAAGAAAGATCCAAGTTTGTGCAAAAAGCTTTTCAGCTTTTTGCCACCGGCGGCTACGGATATGCTGATATCCGCAAATTTTTCAACCAAAATAAAATTTACAACAAAAGTGGTCATATAATTCACCTTGATAAAATCAAAAGAATTTTGACTGATCCATTTTACTACGGAGTCATGAAATTTTGTGGCGAACTCTATGAGGGGAAACAAGAACCCTTAATTTCTAAGAAACTTTTTGATAAGTGCCAAGCAGTGGTAAAACTAAAAAGCCGAAAAGTGAAAGACAACAAGCATTTATTCAATTTTCTTGGTTTAGCCAAGTGCGGCGAATGCGGTGGCGCAATTACAGCCGAAAAACATACCAAGTATTATAAGCGGACAAATAGAACGGTTGAATATGTGTATTATCGTTGCTCTAAAAAAATGGGTGCTTGCTCGCAAAAATATCTTGACAAGGAAGAAATCGAGAAACAATTAAAAGATATTGTATTGCGAGCATCATTGCCGCCGCACGCCGCAAAAAAGTTTCTTGAGTGGGCGGATAAAGACTCAAACCAAGAAAAAGAAAAATCATCGGGAATTATTTCGACTTATCAACTCCAACTAAAAGAAGCGGAAGAAAAACTAGACCGATTGCTGGAGGGATATTTAGATAAAATTATCAGCCCCGAGGATTACCAAAAGAAAAAGAACGAAATGGTTGAAGAAAAATCACTGCTAAATTCCAAAATTAAGGAAATTTCTCAAAACGGTGTTGAGTGGCTCGAACCTTTCCAAGAATTCGTTAATAGTGCGTTGTCAGCGCACAAAATCGCGCGCGCAAAAAATAGTTGCCATGATTTATCTATCATGGCAAAAACTGTCGGCTCGAATTTCTTTTTAACTGATCGGCGGCTGTCCGCAAGTTTCAAAAAAGGCGGATTTGACGCGCTTTCCGCGGAGGCGGGCGCGGAAAGCGCTACCTCCCAACCTCTCTCTTCTCTTTACTGGCTGCCGGGCTAGGAGTCGAACCTAGAATAAGCAGATCCAAAGTCTGCTGTCCTACCATTAGACGACCCGGCAATGAAAGATTTCCTGTTTTCCGCTCTAATTTTACCCAAAATAGTTGAAATTATCCATCGTCAGCTATTCAATCAGCTTCAGAAGTACGGTATCGGTGGTGCGACCCGGGCGGATACGTTTGAGGCTAAAGCGTTCAGCATAGGTCTGGGTGGTCCCCGGATCCACTGTGACAGCCGTATCAAAACCCGCTTTTCCCAGCTCCAAAATCAAATCGGAAGAATAGTCTCCATAAGGAAAAGCAAAGTGTTTCACTTTTTGTCCGGTCAATTTTTCCAGCTCTTGTTTACTTTCCAGGATCTCGGTTTTGGCCACTGCCAGATTTAAATACCGTAAGTTGGAGTGAGTGACAGAATGAGCTCCAATCTCTACCAATCCTGAAGCTATCACTTCTTTAAGCTGTGGCTGAGTCAGATAGTTACGCGTCGAGTCAACCAATCCTGTCGACACATAAAGCATCACCTTGATGTGGTATTTCTTAAGTATTGGTAAGACGTCAGTATAAAAATCCCGATAACCATCATCAAATGTAAAAATGATCGGTTTGGAAGGAAGCGCCTTTTTGCCGTCAAAATAGTCGATTAAATCACTCATGACTATCGGCTGGTAACCATGTGTCAACAAGGTATTAATTTGTGATTCAAAAATCTGGGGATTGATATTTAGGGATTGCCTAATAGTATCTCGTAAGTTCGTAACGATCTCGATATAATGATATAGCAGGATTGGCAGTTTTAACGGTGTGAGACGCCGTTTTTCTATTTCCAAAAGGTTTACAAACTGATCATAATTCTTCTGCAAATTGCTGGTCGCATGGTCTTGGGTAATCTTGATTTGTGACTGCAAAAATCCAAAAGCAAAAATAATAATTAATGTGACTAGAATAAACGGCAGAAGTAACGCCTGTTTTTTGCGTCGCGGACTTCTTTTCATGTTGTGGAAGCTGTTTTAAATAGTAAAGTAACCAACTTGTCCAAATTGGAGCGGCGGACGGGAATTGGACCCGCTACCTTCTCCTTGGCAAGGAGACGTTCTACCGGTGAACTACCGCCGCATGATAATTATTAATCGATAGTTGATAATTAAGAATTTCTTGTTAAAGAACTGGAATTATAAATTATCAATTATTAACTATCAATTTCTTATGTGCCAAGGACAGGAATCGAACCTGTATAACGTGTTTTTCAGACACGCGCCGTGACCGACTTGGCTACCTTGGCATAAGTGGGCCCGTGAGGACTTGAACCTCAGACCTTCACAATGTCAATGTGACGCTCTAGCCAGCTGAGCTACGAGCCCATTTTAATTTTAAAATCAGACATTTGTTCTGGTCTTACTAGACGCCCGAATCACCTTGGACCAAAACTTATGCTCATGCCTATATTCGCATTTTAGCAAAAAACTGGAGTTTAAGGAAGTTGTCGGCAGTTGACAAAGCTGTTTTCACCAGCCTACAATCAAAATAGACAGATATATATGGCCCTAAAGCCGGGATTATGGAATTTTATCTTTCCGACCTCTTGGGCGATGCAGTTATCAATCAAAGTAAAGAAAAAATCGGCACCGTCCTGGATTTTGTTATCACCGACATCAGCGCTACGCTTCCGCGCGTCCGGGGATTGGTCATTAAACGGGGAATCAACAAAGAAGCCGTTTTTATTCCGTACTCTGATTTATCAGTTATTTCCCCAAAATTAGTCAAACTCACTACCGACTTGGTCGATCTCACCCCATTTATCCAAAGAAATGACGAAGTCTTACTCGCAAAGGACGTTTACGATAAACAAATCGTCGATATCGATGACCGCAGGCTGACGCGGGCCAACGACCTACTGCTTGAGGAAGCCCATCATGTATTGGTGCTAAAAGGCGTGGATGTGAGTGTGGTCGGGATACTCAAACGTCTGAAAATACCCACTCCAGCCAATTTACTTAAACATAACATCATCGACTGGAAAGACGTCCAATTTTTGGGCGGACCTTCACCAATGAAATTTAAAATCCATTATAAAAAACTTGAGGCTCTGCATCCGGTGGATATCGCGCGCATCATTTTTGAAGGTCCGGGATATAAGCAGGGGAGCCGGGTCTTGGCTTCTCTCCAGGATCCGATCGCTGCCGACATCATCGAAGAGCTCTCACCCAAACTCCAACAAAATCTGATTGAGGCGATGAAACTCGATGATGTGGCCAACGTCATCAATCAAATGCCAGCACACAAGGCTGCTGACTTATTTGTGACCTTGGGAAGTGATTATTTTAAGAAAATACTACCACTCATGAGTCTAGCCAAGATCGAACAAATCAAATCTCTTCTTAATTATCCGGAATTCTCTACCGGTGCGTACATGACTACAGATTATGTGGCTATCCCCTCTGGTATGACTCTGGATCAAGTATTTACGCACTTATCCAAAATAGAACAATTACCGGATTTTATGCTCTATATGTATGTGTTGGAAAGTGAGTTCGCTAACAAACTGGTGGGAGTACTAAGTGTTTACGAACTTTTCGCCCAAGACAGAAGAAGTCGGGTGGAAACAGCGATGGTCAAAAATCTGATCGTCAGCCATCCTCAGGATCATATCAAAGACTCACTCAAAAAAATGCATCGTTACAATCTCTCAGCTCTACCTGTCATAAGCCGTAACAATGGTAATCGGCTCATCGGCGTCGTCACTTTTCGGGACGCGGTATCTTATTATTTACCAAAACGTTGGAAAGTCCGGATACGCCACGTTTTGCCCATTTTAGAATAAAAATATGTCAGAAAATAAGCTACCGGGAGCAAATTCACTATCTCTTAGGATGCGTAAATTTATTCCCTTGTCCTTTTTTACCTTGTTGGGTCCGGGTTTGGTAGCCACCGCTGCCGGAAATGACGCCGGCGGCATAGCCACTTATGCTGTCGCCGGAGCCAGCTTTGGCCTGAAATTTTTGTGGCTGATTATCCCGATCACGATCGCTTTATACATCGTCCAGGAAATGAGCGCCCGCTTGGGAGCTGCGACCGGCAAGGGTTTTTCGGACCTGATCCGCGAAAATTTTGATTTGCGTACGACCGTATTTATGATGGTTTTGCTCTTTGTGGCCAATGCGGCCGTGGTGGTCTCCAACTTTGCCGGCATGGCCGCAGCCTTTGAGCTTTTCGGTATCTCCAAATATATAAGTATCCCCATCATCACTAGCGTCATTTGGTGGTTGATCGTCAAGGGTACTTATAACAAGGTTGAAAAAGTTTTTATCGCCATGAGTGGGATTCTCTTGTCTTATATCATTGCAGCTTTTTTTGCCAAACCTGATTGGTCGGCCGTTACTCGTAGTATCTTCGTGCCCAGTTTTTCGACGCAACCAACGTATCTAGCGTTACTCGTAGCCTTTGTCGGCACCACGATTGCTCCCTATATGCAGATGTATGCCCAAAGCGCAGTAGTAGAACGCGGGATCACCATGAAAGACTATCGCACGGAAAAAATCGACACTTTTGTGGGCGTGTTTTTTTCCAATGTTGTAGCCCTATTTATCATCATCGCTACAGCCTTCACTTTGTTTCCGCGCGGAATTTCCATTGAATCAGCAGCAGATGCGGCTTTGGCCCTATCACCACTTGCCGGTAAATTTGCCGAGGTACTCTTTGGCTTGGGGTTATTGGGAGCTTCACTTCTGGCCTCGAGCGTCATTTCCTTGACCACGGCTTTTTCCGTCTGCAATGCTTTTGGTTGGGAGTCTGGTGTCAACCGATCATTGGAGGAGGCGCCGATTTTTTATGCCCTGTTTACGATTTTGATCGTAATGTCAGCCACCATCACCCTCACGCCTTCGATATCACTAATCAAGTTGTTACTCAACTTACAAGTACTAAATGGCATTCTCTTGCCCTTCGAACTGATTTTCATGATGAAACTTATCAATAAACATGAACTCATGGGCAAGCATACCAACGGCAAAATTTACAACTTGTTTGCTTGGGCCACGACTATCGGTGTCGGGGTGGCAGCGCTTCTGTATATCGTCAGCACTGCCCTAGCTTATTTCAACCGCGAGTGAATTCAGTTCTTCCCAGTAAAATTGTCATTCCCGTGAAAACGGGAATCTATTTATGAAGATCCCCGCCTTCGCGGGGATGACACTTATGAAGCTGTATTGGTAAAAACTGAATTCACTCTCAACCGCTGATTGACAATTGTCGGGGAAGGTTTATAATAAAATTACTTTTCGTCGGCATGAGACCTCACCAACCTCAAAGAGAAGCGGCGTCTGACCGTTAGAAAGATATAATTAAGACCACCAAAGTTGGATGGAACCTTCCGAGAATATCGGGATCCAACAAGAGGGTGGTTTTTTGTTGCAAGAAAGATCCTCCTCTTCGTAAAGAGCGAAGGTGAGGAGGAGTTAGCATAAATCAGAAAAACTCTAACTCCCCTTTGCCCCTCTTACGAAGAGGGGAAAAGAAAGATAGAAGGGAACACTATGAACCAACCTGATGAAAATTTAAAAGACCGCGATCACAAAAAACTTGGCAAGGAACTCGATTTATTCACCTTTTCCGATACAGTCGGCAAAGGTTTACCTTTGTGGACACCCAAAGGATCAGCTATAAGACGCGCGCTTGAGCGCTGGGTGGTGGATGAAGAAATCAAAGACGGCTATTTACACGTTTATACCCCAGATATCGCCAGTTTGAATTTGTACAAAAAGTCTGGTCATTATCCTTATTATAAAGATTCCATGTATGCGCCGATTGTGATTGACGATGAAGAGTATATGCTAAGACCCATGACATGCCCACATCATTTTGAACTTTATTTGAGTCGGCCACATAGTTATAAGGAGCTACCAGTGCGTTTTGCAGAACTAGCCAAACTTTACCGCTATGAAAAATCCGGAGAGCTCATGGGTTTACAAAGGGTCCGCTCGTTTTGTCTGGCCGATGCTCACATCATAGCCCGCCAAGATCAGGCCAAAGCGGAAATCAACCGTGTCTTGGATCTGATCGAGCGGTTTGCTACCACTCTCGGTTTGAAACCATATATAGACGATGACCATAAAGGCGATTATTATTACCGTTTATCTCTGGGAAATCGCGAAGACTCAAAAAAATATTTTAAGGATGACGCGTCCTGGGATTACGCTGAGAAAATTTTACATGAAGTGCTTATTGAACGAAAGAAAATTCATGTTGTCAGGGTAGATATAAAACAGGATGAAGCGGCATTTTATGGACCCAAAATAGATATTCAAATGTGGAACGTCAACGGCAAAGAAGACACGGCTTTTACCGTCCAATATGATTTTGTGATGCCCAAAAGGTTCAATCTCACTTATACAAATGAAAGTGGCCAGGAAGAACAAGCTATCGTTATCCACCGTTCGTCAATTGGGGCGATTGAGCGAATCATTGCCTTTTTGATTGAAAAATACGCTGGTAAATTCCCGGTGTGGCTGGCTCCGGTGCAAGTAAAGGTGATTCCGATTGCCCAGCGGCATAACGAGGCGGCTCAAAAGGTGCTAGTTGAACTCCAAAAGGCCGGCATCCGGGTCGAACTTGACGACCGTCAGGAACGGATGCAAGCCAAAGTCCGCGATGGGTCGTTGCAAAAAATCCCGTTTATGGCTATAATTGGGGACAAAGAAGCAGCGCTCGCGCCGCCATCTGTGGCGGTGAGAGGTCGGGAAGGCGAAAATTTTGGCCTCTTGACGTTGGGTGCTTTTTTAGAGAAACTTAAAACAGACATTGAAACCAAGAGGTAAATTCTATCGGCTAAACTATTTCATCCAGGCGCGTCAAGTGCGGCTATTGGATGAAACCGGCAAACAAATTGGTGTCGTCACCAAAGAAGAGGCCTTGCGCCTGGGACGGGAGGCAAGTAAGGATGTTGTTGAGATCGCCTCAAATGCCCAACCGCCGGTAGCTAAGCTTATTGATTTTAAGAAATTTAAATATCTTGAGGCCAAGAAAACTCGGGAAGAGAAGAAGAAACAGAAAAACGTCGGCGTCAAAGAAATCAGATTACGACCTTTTATCGGACAACATGACCTGGACACGAGGCTGGCACGGGCCAAGGAGTTTTTGACAGACGGAAATCAATTGAAGATCTCAATTCCTTTCCGGGGTAGAGAAATCACGCGTAAAGAATTTGGTCATGATGTCCTAAATCGCTTTTTAAGTGCGCTATCAGATATCAAAGTCGTGAGACCCGCTCATTTTGAAGGCAAAGTATTGATCGCCCAAGTGGTGGGGGACAAGAAGTCGCCCAAACCGTAAAAAGGACAAAACTTATGAAAACGAAAATGAAAACTAAGAAAATCGTCGCCAAACGCTTCAAAGTCACGTCTACCGGCAAACTCATGCGCGGCAAACAAAACAAAGTCACGTCTACCGGCAAACTCATGCGCGGCAAACAAAATGCCCGCCATTTGCGTTCGCACAAATCAAAAAGACAACTCAGAAAGTATAATGTTCGAGCACAGGTTTCCAAAGGACTGGAACAAACGGTGAGAATCTTTTTACCATACGGATAATTGATGCCAATATACGAATTGGTACTAATGATACAAATGCAATTTTATTAGTATAATTAGTATGCATTAGTATATTTGCATCGCACAAAGAAATACTATGTCTAGAGTCAAACGAGGTTTAACATCACATGCGAAACATAAAAAAGTTTTGCATCTAACCAAAGGCTATCGGATGACAGGCGGTTTCACGAATGGACCTCAAATACAGCTTGTTTATACATGCTTTGAAGAAAAGTGATATCCAGCTCGACCGCAAAATACTGGCTGATCTGGCTATTAACGATCCGCATGTGTTCAAGATCATCGTAGACAAAGCCAAGCAGCAGTTGAACTGATCCCGACTACATCTGAAATATAAAAGGTGTCGGGATCATCCTGAAAAGCCGCAGCTGATTCAGGATCCAAAACCGAGATAACTCGATCTTGACTAAATTTGATACAATAGAAATATATAAAAATATGATGACCAATCGCGCCAATCAATTTTTCTTTTTTAACTCCTTAATCGGGAGGCTGGTTGGCGGTAAGAAAATCAAGATGTAAAAATCAAAAATAAAAATTAAGCCAACAACAGCTCCCGCAAGGGAGTTTTTTTGTGGTAACTATTTGCAATTAACCACGATACTTACCAACTGGCAGTCCGGCCGGACTCGAGTTTGGGAAGTAATAAAGAAAATTTGCGACTTTTTGAAAATGAAAGGAGGTGAAAATATATGGCAGTAGAAAATAAACCATCTATTACAAACGGCTTAGCAAGATTAGATATTAGGGCTCAAACCATACTTGGTGGTGACACAGTACCACCAGTTGAATCCGCTGGAATTCCAGTTGTAAGGGATGTAGGTCGACCACCTGCACCTAGAAAAGCATCTGGAGACCGCGCTATTCCTGATTGGATGAGACTTGGAGATAATTATGGATTCTAAATTTATTGAGCAGAGAGGTAGGCTCGTAACCTCGCGATTCGTAGTCTGCCTCTCTGCTTGCACGATTATAAACCAAAACGTACAATAGTACCAAGTCGTCATTGCGAGCCTGCCTGCCGGCAGGCAGGGAGCGTAGCGACGAAGTCTGGCGAAGCGAGATCTGGCTCCGCCAGACAATCTTAAACTAACGAGATTGCCGCGCTCTCCCGATATCCATCGGGATTGCTCGCAATGACACAATTCTTATGACTAAACTTGTTTATCTCACCGATAGTTACAAAAAAACTTTGGTAAGTAAAATTTCCACAATTACCAAGCAGGGCAACCAGTGGGAAGTGATTTTACCGGAAACTATTTTTTATCCCCAAGGCGGCGGCCAACCTAGTGATCGGGGAGAGATAGTCGGCAAACACGGAAAACTGATCGTCACTCATGTCCGAATGCGTGATCAAGATGTGGTACATGAAGGTAAACTCAACGGCCACTTGAAGACCGGCGAAACCGTCACCGCCCACATTGACTGGACTTCACGTTTCGACCATATGCGCTGGCATAGCGCAGGCCACGTCCTTCACGAAATCATCATCCAGACAGTACCCGGACTTACTCCAGCCAAAGGCGAACACGGCAAACACGCTTTCATCGAGTATCGTGGTGATATCAACCCCAGACTCAAAGAGACCTTGGAAAAACAGACTAACATGCTGATTGCTGAAGGCCGACCAATACATACCGAAATGGTGAGTTTGGAAGATTTAAAAAAAAGAGTTAGTTGGGTACCGGAACATTTACCCAAAAACAAGCCGCTAAGGATTTTACAAATATCCGGCTTTGCTCCGACTCCTGACGGCGGTACCCAAGTCAAAAATACGTCGGAAATCGGCCAGATTTTTGTCTCTGAAATCGAACAGTTGGGAGAAACTGTCCGCGTCCATTACCATGTCTCTGACTTAACCAAAGCGCCGATTCAACCAGCGATTAAACCAAGTGCGGCTCCAACAAATCAAATCACTTTGGATGCTTTTCGCTCGCTCCTTTTGGAAATGCAAAATCAATTGCTCGAGTTGGTTTCTAAAACAGCCTCTACTCAACTGGAGCAATTAAAAGTCAATTATTTCGGCAGCCACGGGATAGCTACCCAACTTATCAAGCAACTCAAAGACTTACCCCAACTAGATAGGAAAACCGCCGGAATACTCGTCAATGAATTTAAATCCAGTGTTGATCAGGCATTTACTCAACAACTGAATAACGCCACTACCAAAGAAGTCTGGTTTGATGTAAGTCTTCCCGGAATCCTCCCTCCTGAAGGGCATCTGCATATCGTCACTCAAGCCATCATAGAAATCACGCGGATATTTGAGCGGATCGGTTTTAGTCGTGTCCGGCACCCGGAAGTCGATTGGGACTATTACGCTTTTGAATCACTCAACATGCCCCCCGATCATCCGGCCAGAGATGAATGGGAGACGTTCTTTATTGACCATAAATTTCCCTCTCCTCTTAAAGGAGAGGGTCAGGGAGAGGTCCATAAGGGAAAAATAGTTCTTACTCCCCACACTTCCAATGGCCAGGTGCGCGAAATGGAGAAAGGGAAGCTGCCAATTCGGATGATCAATATCGCCAAATGTTACCGCCGCCAATCAGATGTCTCACATGTGCCGATGTTTCACCAATTTGAAGGCCTATTTGTAGATAAAAATGCATCTATCGGCGACCTCAAAGGCGTCATGGATTATTTCTTTAAACAATACTATGGTCCTGATAGAAAATCGCGGCTCCGGCCTTTTCATTTTCAATTTACCGAACCGTCTTTTGAAGTGGATATCAACTGCGGCGTGTGTTTGGGAAAAGCCCACCTGCCGGACGGGCAGGGTTGCAAACTTTGCAAAGATGGTTGGTTAGAGTTGGGTGGAGCTGGCATGGTGCATCCCAATGTTTTAAAAGCAGGCAAAATTGATCCAGATAAATACAATGGCTTTGCTTTTGGTTGGGGAGTGGAACGGGTAGCGATGATGAAATCCGGTACCCAA
>Ga0075735_125_pt1 | contig 13003 bp, 16 predicted proteins | sample RifGroB1_FD_68427 | JGI IMG/M metagenome (GOLD analysis project Ga0075735, IMG submission 68427) | Microgenomates (Gottesmanbacteria) bacterium GW2011_GWB1_43_11 | reverse complement strand
GCTTTCGGAATACTTTTTGCAGAGCTTGAAATAACATGTTTATTTGCCTTGCAATGCAAGATCAATAAGTTGTTTTACCGAAGCATACGGTTGAGCACCAGAAAGAGGATATTTCTTACCATTTTTGTCGACTACAATACTCCACGGTGTACCGTTACCGCCAGTTGCAGTAGCATTTTGAACATCAGCCTCGATGTGAGCATCGTATTTGGTGCTTGCAAGACAAGTGTTGAATTTTGCAACATCCAATCCTACATACTGCGCAATCTTTGGAAGCTCAGATGGGTCCAGCCCATTGTTTGCTGGAGTGATCTCATAGAGGCGGTCAGCGTATGACCAGAATTTATCATTACCACCTTGTTCATCGGCACACTCAAGAGCGACAGCCTCTTTTCGTGCTTTAGAGTGAAGCTGATCAAGTGGAAAGTGCCTGTATACCCATGCCACCTTTCCATTTTTACCGTATTCATTCATGACTTCTTGCATCGTGCTGTGGAATCGCTTACAGAATGGGCATTCCGTATCTGAATACTCTACGATTTTGACTGGGGCATCAGGATTGCCTCGGACATGATCGCTAGCCGAAATTGCGGCCATTTGATCAAGATCGCCGGTCTGTTGTGGTGCTTGTTGAGGTTGCTGATTATTTACTGCGGTAGTAGGCGCACCTTTCGATGTGCCGAGGTATACCGCTCCGGCGATAAGAACTCCGGCAATGATAATGGCAATCGGAATGGTTAATGTTGTAGTTTGCACCGGGGATTGTGGTGTTTCGTGTTCCATAGATTAATGATGATTATTTTTAGCAAGTGAATAATGAAAATACCAGCATAAACAGACCCACTACCTCACGACGGCCGTAGATCGGTGCTGGCTTAAAAGACTTAGTAATATAGTTTATAAAATAGTAAGCGGTAATCTGAAAGCGGAGGATGGACTTTAAATAGTCCGATAGTTAGTGTAGCAATGAGCCCCAGTATTAATATTAGTAGTCCATCACGCATCTCGCGCGGCACGACTAAAAGAGTATCTTTCCATGCCCCAATGTGTTTAGAGATGCTCGTATTACAACATTCCTGATTATTTGCCGATGACATTGCAACAGAACTCATGTCGGCATCGTGCATGAGGGTGTGTTTTGTCATGCTCGCACAAGCAAATCCAAAGGTAAGAACTCCCAATACAATTAGAATAACGGGGGGGTTTATTTTTTGGAGAAAGTTTGAGGTCATGATTTCATTTTATCAAAAATTTCTTCAATTAGACAGACCGGCGGATACCAGAAATTACCCTTTGTTTGCCCTTGTGGCGAGCTTTGTGCCAAGGGTAAACGTTTGACACCTATTGCACCCGGTCCGAGCTGTAAAACCAAATTTGAGAGCTTGGGATGTTTTGCTTAACTTAAGCAAAACTACCTAGTCTTATTCCAATCAGAGCTTCTTAATCTCCTCTAAATCTTTATGAGTTTGTGTAAGCACATTTTGAAAGCATCCACTACAGAATCTCCTTAAAGTGCTGAAACCTGATCCAGCTTTCGGTATTCCAAAGCAATCTTGTCCGGGCAGAATATCTCCATGGCACCTGCAACATTCGCTCTTGCGTTCAACAGTAACTCGTTTAGGTCTTCCGTTGGATGATCCTATCAGAGATGGTGTCTTACCTTTTGGATTTTGATTTTTCATATTCATTTTTTGCTTTATGCACCCGTCGAACCAATGTTTGAAGTATGTCGTCCAAAGTCTTGGTTTCAAGAATGGATTTGAATTCCTCTGTGCTACATTGCGACCTGTCTTTGCCAAGACGAGTATTGATTTCGTGATTGACCAACATTATTGCAGAGACTAGATTATTCTTAGCCCGAGCCTTAAGACTTGTGTATTTGTATGCAAGCTCTGTTCCTGTAATTTCTAGACTGACGTTGTTCAAAAGAATTTTTGCAAGACGAGTGCCTTGATCACTGATGCGACGTTTCGATTCTTCCCATTCTTTCTGTGGCTGAATAGGAAATGGTTCGGTCGGTGCTCGGCGTGTCATACCACCACGCTTTGCACTCCTGATAATTTCCTCAGCTTTTTCAGGATCAAGCCCGTAAAGCTTCAATCTATCCTTTAAATCATCAACGATGTGCTTCTCATCCATGTCTGCCAAATCTTCCTCCCATAGAGCGTCAACTATTTCTCCATTAACAACCACATCATTCTCCGATGCAGTTAGTCGCGTTGAGCCATCACGTACACTCGTAGGAACTTCTGGATCTACGCCACCGACAACCTTTTCCCAAAATGTCTGGTCATCATTTTCAAATTGTTTGAACTCCTTCACTCGTTGGTCAAGATTCATTCCGAGATGGGTGACGATATGACCTAGGTTGTCCGGGTGGGTAGGATCATTTTGTACGACCACGCGCATAATACGTCCCACGAATTGAATATATGGTGCAAGAGTACGGAACGGACGAAATATTGCCGCGACACTCAGCTTGGGGTGATCGAAGCCCTCACCTAGCATTTGTACCTGTATGATGCAGTCGAGAGTACCGTTATAAAGACTCCTTAATACTTCCTCTTGTTCCTCTTCCGTTTGTTTACTATGAATGATGTCCGCACTGTAGCCACGTTCTCGGTAAATAGCACGAATATCTTTTGCATGATTTATCGTGCATGCAACGGCAATTATTTGATGTCGTGTACCGGTCTGCCGTAAATCTTCAAGTTTTTCTAAACTGCTTTCCACGATGTGCTGATTGCACGGCTTGGCCAAGGCGACATTCCTGCTAAACCAATCCTCCTCTTTCATTTTAAGCACCTGTTCAAGTGTGTATTTTTTCCCTGAACCATCAATGAAAGAGAGTTCAATTTCCTTGGGAGCAACATAGCTCGCCTTTAAACGCTTTATATATCCCTTGAGAGTTGCACTTCTGAATGGATAGCGATATACCAGCTCGCCGTCTATTTCTTGTCGATCACTTCTGAAAGGAGTTGCTGTCATATGCACAACCTTAGCTTCAGGAAAACGATCAAGTACTTTTTTCCAGCTGTCGGCCGCGCTGTGGTGAGCCTCATCGATAATAATCATGTCAAAGAAACGATCAGGGAATTGCGTCAGCCACTTATCTACATTAGTGGCAAGTTGATGTATATTCGTGATGACGATGTGTGCCTTTTCGGCAACAGAAATATTACCGGTTTCCAAAGTACAAGCTAGGGGGCCAGATACCATTTGTGCGTCATTTAAAACCTTTGCTTTCCGCCAAAAACATTTCTGCCGGTTAGTAATGTCCATCGCTTCATAAAGATTTTTCCGTATTGTTAAATTCGGAGCGATGATTAGAACCCGTCCTTTGGCAATACCAAGAGGAAGAATAGATGCAAGGCCTGACTTACCACACCCAACAGGGATTTGAAGTATTGCCTTATTCTTACCGGATTGAAAAAAATCATAGGTACGCAAATATGCCTCTCTCTGTGGCTCACGCAACTCCTCATTACCTGCGATCTTATAGTCGAGACTCGTAAAGAATGAGCCCATTGGCTGATTGGCACGGAGCCATGTATCAAGCTGATTCTTTTCAAACATCCATTTCTTTCCAACCTTACTGGCCGGAATTCTACCCTCCCGTGCAAGTGCGTAGAGGACTGTCTTTCCCATACCAAGATATTTAGCGGCTTCCTCGATTGAAAACCAACCAACCATGCTTTCCTTGTCGTTTGAGATGTTTTTAGTCATATGATACTAAATGATAGCAAATGACAAGTTAAAGCGCAAGTGTGTGCATTCAGCTTACTGAACAGGGAAAACTTTTTGCCGTATGGGCTTACTTTATCTTCTGGAACACAAAAAGATGCTCGTGCATTATCAATAGGAAGTTCGACTCCTTTGACTTAGTCACCCAGAAGCCGGTAGCCTTGCAATTGAATTGTCTTTTTATAATGTCCTCCTTCAATAGTAATCCTGACTTTAGAAACCGGTCCATAACCTTATAAGCAAGTGGCTGGTACATTTTGTTTCGTCGAGTATCTCCCATTAAGATGGCGCAAAACTTGCCCGGCTTTAGTACTCTAAAAAATTCCTTGGCCACCTTTTCCATCTCATCACAAAATGCCTCAATATCATGGATGTTTGATAGGTCATCAACAAGCTTACCCTCGCTGTATTTGATTATGTCTACATAAGGAGGGTGCGTAAGGACAAGGTCGATACTATTGTTCTCTAATTTAGAAAGATCGCGAGAGTCCCATTTAAAACCCCTCTGCCAAGATTTATTCTCAACCTTAAAATTCAAAGACTTCTTTGTGCGCTCAAGGGCATCTTGGTTTACATCAGAATAGATAATATTTCTATTCAAAATCTTTGCTTCGATTGCCGTAGTACCACCACCGATCATTGAATCAAGCAAAACATCGCCCTCTTTTGAATACCGAATAATAAGATTACGGGCTACTTCTGGAGACCAGTTACCTCGCCAATCTGATGCGTGGGTCGCCCAGTTACCGCGACGAGGAAAAGCCCAAACTGTAGTACATTCCAGTTCAAATTCATCAGGATGTAATTTTAATTGAACGTCTTGTTTCGGTGTCATGGGGGTTTACCATTTAAGTTCGTTTAAGACACCGGACTCAAGCATATTGAGATTGAATACGTACTCGTTATGGTTATACGTTTCTTCGAGCGGTCGTTTTGTTGTGTGCCAACCCAATCCATCAGTTATCCAAATAAAATCAATATCTTGTGCTTTGAGCTCGTCATAAAGACTTCGGAATTCACCGCATACAGCTTTTAGTTTCGAGCCACCGCCGTTATAAAAGTTTGCTTCAAAAAGCTTAATCTTTTTATTCTTTGGATTGTATACGGCAAAATCAAAGCTTCGCTCTGACTTATCTACTTTTATATCTACACCCCACTTACTCTTGATGTTTGTTGCTCGTGCCTGTGCCATGTATTCGTAGCCGTTCTTATTACAGAAGTCGCTTACAAAAGCACCGGCAATTTCCTCCATCAGGCTACCGCCACGATTTTTACGTCCATTACTGTCGAGACCAACCTCAACGCCCATAACATAGTCAACAAGGTTCTTGACTCCGTCTTTTTGGAATAAACGGGCAAGACCAGATTTATTTAGGAATTCCAGATATTTTTCTGGGTCCTGTTCCTTTCCTGAGAAGTCGAAGAATTCAGAGTTTTTTGTTGCCTTGTCAAAGACCTCCAGTTTATTTTCTCGTACGGCCAATAGCACCGGTAAGGCCTTTACGATATCAGGATTAGAAGCATAGAGCTTTCTGAATTCGTCCTCAAGATTATCCTTACCGAGAAGATAGTTGAGTTTATTAAGGGAAATTTCTAAATCAGAGCTATTGGAAAAAACTTTCTTCCAGTTTACGAAATAATCCCAAGTCTTAATTGAGCTTTTGAAAGTAGTAATAAGATTGTTGAAGTCTTTGTTCATAATATTAATAGTTAGTTACAAGAACTTCAGTAATTTTACCTCTGCCCGACCCCTTTGAATTGATGGCTCGGCCAGCCTCCACTTTATTAACACGTATACCCTTAAGTCCGGAGTAGATTTTATTAATGAAAGGCGTATCGGAGTTTGAAAGCATGACAAAACATCCTCGCTTATTGAGTTCGAGAACAGTGTCACGAAGCTCTATTTGTTCTTTATCTAAAAATGCTTCAGCTGTGTAAGAAGTAAATGACGCCGTTTTGCTTACTGGATAATAAGGAGGATCAAAATAAACAAAGTCTCCCTTTTTTGCGGTTTTTAGCACTTCCTTATAGTCCTGATGTTTAATCTCAATATTCTGAAGTGACTTCGACACTTTTCTTAAATTACTCTCATCACAAATCAGTGGGTTAGTATATTTGCCATAGGGTACGTTGAAACCACCTTTGCTATTTACTCTATACAAACCGTTGAAGCATGTACGGTTTAAAAAGATGAAGCGAGATGCAACAGTAAGGTCATTGAGAGCTTTAGAATCCTTTGCTCGTATATTCAAAAAATATTCCTTATCAATTTTATGCTTCTTCAAGGAAGCAATTAACCCCTCGACATCATTCTTTATAATGTTGTAAGTAGTAACGAGTTCTTTATTTAAATCAGAGAGAAAACCTTTCTCTGGGAGTAGATCAAAGAATACGGCACCCCCTCCAACAAAAGGCTCAAAGTATCTTCCTGTTCTAATATCAAATTTCTCTGGTGGATAAAGGTTCAATCTTCGAAACTGTGCGAGTAGCTGTCGCTTACCACCAACCCATTTAACAAATGGCTTCGGTTTTTCAGCAATAATCCGCGCGGCATCTTCAAGGAGATTCGTTTTGTCGGCCAGTAAAAATACCTTATGAGCAAAGATAGCATTAATATCGAAAGTCTTTTGAATGTCTTGGATTGCTTGTTTTGTGGTCATAATCTTTTTTTACTTTTTCTTCGACTTAACATTACTCGTCTCCTCTAAAAAGGCATTTAGATTTGATTCCTTTATACGCCAGACACCGATTTTGGAAGCTTTGAGCTTACCGGATTCAATATAGCGGGTAACAGACCGGCCACTAACCCTAAGAATTTTAGCGGCCTCCTCAATACTGAAAAGTTTTTCGATGTTTGAATTCATAAAAGCTGTGCCCATAAAATTACTTACTTCTATTTTACCGCTTTGGATTTTCGTTGTCAAAGATGGCTAATTTTGTCATAATGACTTTGTGACTCAATTTCAGACTTGAAGTATAAAATCAGTGAATGGAGGGTAGAAAATGGATTCCATTCACTGGTTTTTACAAAAATGATTATGAAAATGAAAAAGGCTAGTGTAGCCACGAAATTCAAATTTAATATACGAAAACCGGTGGCGATGGCTCAAACCTATCGACTTTCTATTGTCATTACCGAAAAGATACTCCGGTCCTCGATGAAAGAGATCGGTATTGCCGGTGGCGATAAGATCATTCGAAACAACAAGCCAGCGGTCGCCAGTCTGACCAGAGAGATCATCGAAACCAAGCTCGAGGTCAAGAGCATCCGGTCCCTCTTGGAACGGCGGACGAGTAAGTTTGAGGGACTGACCGAATACGATCAGCAACTTATAAAAGCATTTGCACGGGAAGCAGCCATTTCTTTTGCTGAATATTTTGCCCAGAGCGACAAAAAGCCGATCATCCCGAAAGCAGTCGTCTATTTTTCCAATGATGGTGACTTATACATAGAACCAAAGAAGGATCACTGTTACCCGACGGTCAAAAACAGCCTACGTCAACGGATAGTCAAAGTTCTCATTTCAGCAAAGGGTTACGTTCCTCCGGATGATCTGATCCATACTGTCGCAGGTACGCGAAAATCGGTGGAATTTGCTATTAACAGAATCAACTCACTGACGAAATTGCATTTGGATGATATTAAGCTGATAGACAACCGACGCACATACGGATATCGAATCAATCCGGCCATAATCATCAAGCAAGAATAGTTTTCGCCTGCCCTTCGCTCGTCCTGTTAATAAGTCTTCACTAACGGCCATGAAGTATGGCTTTTTTTGTTTTGATTTTCTTCAAACGCAGTATGTAAGAAGCCCTCTGTCGTTCGCTACGATAAATACAACAATAAAAGCTAAGAATAAAAATGAGTATGAAAAACATAATCGATAATAGTTTTACTACCAGCGACTTCTACGCGGCCGCTTTTCTTGTGGCCAAGGGATATAAGTTGCTAGGTATAGACAAAGCCGACTCACGCCGGTTTCATTTTATTTTTACCGATGAGCCATATCGCCCTCAGCTGGTAAGCGCCTTCTTTGCCGGATTGATCGAAGTCAATGCCAAAGCATTCGTATCGGCCATCAAAGAGCTGAAGTCGCTCATGTATAACGATGCCATGAGTTAAAGCCGGTCCAACATGGAATATGAATATGGAAAATCTACCATTCGAAATAGACAATAACGACTACGTAAAGCTTCCAAGAAGCATAAAGACTGCCCTTGTGGACGGCTATTTGAAGTTTGAGGAATACTCGGTGCTGGTATGGCTTTGGATCAATGCCAATCCCCGGAACGGCCAGGTCCTAATGAGCTACGCCGGATTATCCAAGGATTTCAAGGAAAAATATTCCAAGAATCACATCAACCGGCTGATGTTGAACCTGAAGCGTAAGAAGTGGGTATGGTTTCCCGGACAGCAAGGTCGCAGAAGTTCATTCCATGTGGATATCGCCAGTTACCCTTTATCTAACGGCGGATTTACAGACCTTGAACGTTGTAAGAAACAGAAGTCTGGCAGAAGTGAGAGTGATTCTGATGAGCATTCAGTAGCAGAAGTGCCGACAGAAGTTGGTGATGTTCGGCAGAAGTTGGAAAGCGAGAAAAGTGCTTTGGTAGAGCGGTTTTCTTTCAATTCAAAAAGTTCGTTCGGCAGAAGTCCCAAGAACGATAACGAGAAAGAAAATAAAAACAATCGATCGACTCGTCGTCCCGTAAGAAGTTTTAGTCCAAGAACCTTTCAGGAGGAACGCTGTTTGGAGATAGCTCGATACCTCGAGGAAGAGGATATGAGCTTTATGCTCTCGGCACTCAAGAAATACGGGCTGGCGAAGCTCGAGCAGATTTATCAGCTAATGCGAGACAGTCCGGATAGGTCGATCCAAAAGAAAGGCGCGTATTTTAATTCCTTATTACAAACTAACCAATAATTAAATCTATGAAAAAAACACAACACAAAACACCAATAGAAAAATCCAATAAGATTCTTGAGAACAATCTAGTGAAAGCGACCGAGACCATGATTTCACTCCTAAACAGCAAAGACGAGAGAGTCAGAATGTCAGCCACGAATTTCATCATTGAAAAAATAACCAGCCGACCGATTGTCCTCGTGGTCGATAAAGATAATCACCTAAAAAGGTCTACTTAACCCAACTTTTTATGGCAAGAATTAAACATCTATCTGAGTATCACAAATTGGCATTTGAGCTGAAATACAAAGGTAATTCATATCAAAGTATTGCCGAAACCCTTAATAAGAAAGGGTCAAAAAGTAGAACTGCCAAGTTTACTGAGCAAAGCGTCAAAGATTGGTTCAAGGAAGCTGGAACATTGCACGAAGCCTACCGCATGTACGAGGAGGAAATGGATCAGATTCATACTGAAACAATGGCGATTGTTCGCCGAGCCGGAGCCAGAATAAGAGAGCAGAATTTCCGTCTAGCCAATGAGATGCTCGTGGCTCTGATGGGGAGTTCCAGTGATGGGGTGAAGTTGGCCGCTATCAAAGAAATTTTGGATCGGGTCGAGGGTAAGCCAAAAGAAACCATTCATGTCAGCGAACAAGAATTGGCTGAACTGTCCCATGAGGATCGTTGGAATCTTATCCCGTACGAAATGCGACTACGACTTTCCAGAGACCAGTACTCAAAAGAGGTCAAAGAGAAAGTTTTGCACTGGGTAGCGGAAGGAAAGATAAAATAAATATATGTTAACGATCAACGCTTGTAGAAAATTACTGCCAAAATCCTACGCCTCCAAAAGTGACAAGGAGATTGAGCTCATGCGAAACCAATACTACCAAATGGCCGCTTTCATGTTCGACGTGTGGCACGAACGAAAGAGACATCTGGTAGTAGTCAAGGTGTCTATCGAGATTACCTACCGGTTTAGCATTGTGGGTAATGACCGCTTGGCTTGTCCCGAGGGATAGCATAGGGTGTCCTTGCCGAGCCCTTTCAAAGAAAAACCCATGAATGAACAAATTGAACAAAAGAATACAACAATGCGAGCCGTAATCTACGCTCGTGTCTCCACCGAGGAACAAGCCAAGCACAACTTCAGCTTGGAGTCTCAAGTCGATCTCTCCAGAAAATGGGTCGTAGATCACAAGTTTGAACTGGCCTGCGAGCCATTCGTCGATGCCGGTGAGTCGGCCAAGACCATGAACCGCAAAGCTCTGGCCAGACTTTTGGAATACTGCCGGACACATAAAGGCAGAGTTGATGCCGTCCTGATTTATAAAATAGATCGCATTGCCCGAAACATGGCCGACCACGTTGCAATCCGGTCCCTCCTTAGCCAATACGGCGTGCGGATTTACTCCGTGACCGAACCGATCGGTGGCGACAACTCCACAAGCAAACTTCTAGAAAACGTCATGGCCTCATTTGCCCAATTTGATAATGATGCAAAAAGCGAACGCACCAAAGACGGCATAAACAAAAGAGTGAGCAAGGGCGAGATCTCCTGGGTCGCTCCGGTTGGCTACAACAATATTATGAAGCCGGGCGGACATAAGACTATCGTGCCCGATCCGGAACGCGCGCCGATGGTGAAAAAACTTTTTGAGGAATATGCCAAAGGAATTTACAAGGAGTCGGAAATTACCCGAATGGCAAACAATTTAGGATTTACTACAAGCAAAGACACCGGAACCTTCGTGCATAAAGGTGCAGAAAAGCAGGGCGTGTTTGAGCCGCTCATCACCACCGAATTATTTGAACGGGTCCAGTTTTATATACGCAATAAAAGCGGCCGACTGACCAACCATCCGAAACGTGCGCTCAATCCGGACTTTCCTCTGCGAGTCACGGCCCGGTGCGTATGCGGTGGCAGATTTACCGGAAGCTGGTCACGAGGCCAGCTCGGTGGACGCTATGCCTATTACCACTGCGCCAAGTGCCACAAGAAAAGCGTCAAGAAAGAAGTGTTTGAGCAACATTTTATGGAATTCCTTACACAACTTGCTCCCAAGAAAGAGGAAATGGGTATGTTCCGAGCCTCGATCATTGATTACTGGCAAGGCAAACATAATGAGCTAAACACCGATATTGCCACGATTGACCGGAACATCGAGAAAGATCATTGATTACTGGCAAGGCAAACATAATGAGCTAAACACCGATATTGCCACGATTGACCGGAACATCGAGAAAGTCGAGGAGGAAAAAGTACGAGTCGTTGAGCTCACTAAGCAAAATGTCTTTGACAGTGAGACTGCTAAAGAGGAACTAAATCGGATCAAAGAGAAAGTAACCCTGCTTCGGTTAAGCAGAAACGAATTACAGATCGAGGAGTTTGACGTGGAGGCCAGCGTCAACTACTGCCTGTACTTTATGGTCAATGTTTACAAGCTTTGGTACGAGGTAAAACTGACCGATAAGATTAAGTTTCAAGAGATGATTTTTCCAGAAGGCGTTTTGTACGACTATTCAGCATTTGGAACCACAAAAACAGCCGATAAACAGCCGATATTTACACGCTTAAACAGCTAATTGATACTCCAAATTCTACTATGGTGCCTGGGGTCGGAATCGAACCGACATGCCTTACGGCACACCGTTTTAAGCGGTGCGTGTATACCGATTTCACCACCCAGGCTCAACGAAAATCTTTTTTAAATTTTTACTTCTATTTCTTCCTCTGTGAGTTGGCTCGAGGCTATGACAGTTTGGGCAGAGAATTCGGAGGTTCTCTAAGCGGTTATCATGCCGGTCTCCATTGATATGATCCAACTCTAGGGGGAGGCGACCATCTACTGCCTTCTTTGCCCAGCCACATTTTTCACATTCTTTACTCTTAAGATTAGACTTAAAAAGTCGCCTTTTCAATGAGTAGCTCTGATATGTGCTTCCTAACACTAGAACTTCTTCTAATGTATGCAACGGTTTGCCGATTCCTCGTAGCCCCTTATTCCATACCTTTCCCGTAAAATGACCGATATTCAGGTTTAATTCTCTAACATATTTTTTTAGTTGGTCATAGTTTCCTCCAGCTTCTCGCAGGTGGAGCTTTGTCAGAACCTGTCGATAGCTTGGCGAATTTTTTACAGCATCTTTGAGCTGTTGAATCGTCCATGTGCGTTTCTTAGGCATGAACTAGTTTAATGTATGGGAGACGCATATGCAATGTGTATATCAGGCGTCTGCAATTTGGAGGCGGCGATGGGAATCGCACCCATGTATAACTCTTTTGCAGAGAGTTGCCTTACTACTTGGCTACGCCGCCATTTAGTTTATAAAGTTCGTTTGACCGTCTGTTCTCTTACAAATTCTAGCGTGTCTCCCACAGAAATATCGCCAGTAAAGGCAGATGTGTCAATACGAAGTCCGGCTTCCAGTCCCTGTGCAACGCTTTCGCGATCTTCTTTGTTGTGTTGCACGCCGACCAGTCTTCCAACACGAATTCGTTCATCACCGCGAACTAGATCAATCAATGCTCCACGCGACGCAGAGCCACTGACAACCTTACCACCGATAATACGACTCTTTGCGTCTGTGCGAAAGATTGCAAGTATCTTGAGCGTGCCCTCAGCAGTTCGTTCGGTTGCGCTTGGAAGTAGTGTAGCCAAATCTTCGCGAAGCGCATCCGTGAGCTCATAAATCACATCAAATGAACGAATACGAATCCCATCTCGCTCTGCTCTTTTTGTTGTGGCCGAATCAATGCCGACGCGAAATGCATATATAATCGCTCCTTTTGCGGCGGCAGTTTGCACATCTGCTTCGTTGATATCGCCAACGCTTGATCCAAGTACGCGAAATTGCACCTCGTCATGATTAATATCAGCAACGGATTGATTGATCGCCTCAATAGACGAAGCAACATCTGCCTTAAACAGCACATTTAGCGTCTGTTTTTCTTCAGACTGCTCTGATGATCCAGTATTACGGAATGTATCAAAGGCAACTGGGGGAGGGGTTACATTGTCTGCGGCAAGATCTTCTGCGGCTCGCTTAGCGATAGCAGTGTTAAACTCTGCCCCGACTTGTGGCGATTCTGGCCATCCTGCGATGGCAACCGGCACCGCTGGTCCTGCTTCAGAAATTGATTTTCCGCGGAAATCGTCCATGCTTTTTACTTTTCCAATCACATGACCAGCGACAATCCAGTCTCCGATGCGTAGCGCTCCATTTTGTACAAGAACTGTGGCGACAAATCCGCGTCTTTGATCTTTGTGCGACTCAATAATCACGCCTCGCGCAGGCGCCACAGGGTCGGCTGTGATTTCCTGCATATCTGCAACAAGCAAAATTAT
>Ga0075735_124_pt1 | contig 14124 bp, 17 predicted proteins | sample RifGroB1_FD_68427 | JGI IMG/M metagenome (GOLD analysis project Ga0075735, IMG submission 68427) | Microgenomates (Gottesmanbacteria) bacterium GW2011_GWB1_43_11 | reverse complement strand
TGGCTCCCCCGGGAGGATTCGAACCTCCAACCTTCTTCTTAACAGGAAGCCGCTCTGCCGTTGAGCTACAGGGGAAAGTATTTAATTGTTAATTGATAATTTCGAATTGATAATTAAAAAGTTGATCTCAATTTTTATTTCGGAGCTTTTTAACGCTCGATCTTAGTATTTTAACAAGTTCCTCTATTTCTGCAAGCAGTGAAGCCATTTTAGCCTCTGGAATCAACTTGGCTGCGGTGATTAGCCTTAACCAATAGTCAGTTTCCCGAGCCTCTTTTAGAGCAATATTCATACAGTGAGTAAAATCAGCTTTAGAAGCTGCGTCTTGAGCTTCGGCAATATTTGCCCCAATTGAAGTACCACTCCGCATGATCTGCTGGCTAATAGCAAATCCGGCAGAATTTTTCGGTAAGAAGACTATCATTTTGATGATTCGCAAGCTAAATTGAAAAACTCGTTTCTGAATAGGTTGAAATGCACTCATGTCTCAATTATCAACTATCAATTATCCATTATCAATTCGTTTCCCTCTTGCAAAGAAACAAACAAACCCCTTACTATTAATTCATGAACCTTGCCCAGAAGCTCCTGCTTGGGGCTGCACTTGTTTTCGGCGGCGCATACTTATATTTTAGCGTCCTTCCCTATCATTTCTCGCCGCAATATCAACCAACTAAAGAAGATCTAGAGCTAGGAGGTGTCTACGATAAAAGCAAAGAACACGGCACCTGGCACGGACAAAATACACTTTCCTACTACATACCCGAGCCGCGAAAACTGGCCCAAGTTTTGGGGGATACAAATGGCGCAGCCAAACGCATCGAAGTAGATCTGACCAATCAACACGTCTATGCCTTTGAGGGTGACAAGAAAGTATTTGATTTCCTGATTTCTTCCGGCAAATGGGGCCTGACTCCTACTGGTACATTTACCATTCAATATAAAACGCGGTCACAGCTCATGAAAGGCGGCACTCAAGCTTTGGGGACTTATTATTATCTACCCAATGTCCCTTATGTCCAATTCTTTGGCAATTCGGAAATTCCCTGGTCCAAGGGCTTTAGTTTCCACGGCACCTATTGGCACAACAATTTTGGCCACCCCATGAGTCACGGCTGTATAAATATGCGGATTGAGGACGCGGAGAAATTGTATTATTGGGCAACTCCCGAGCTAAATGGCAAAGCCTCTATAAAAGCTACTTCTGAAAACCCCGGCACCCCAGTCATCATCTACGGAATAACACCTGCTTCGTAAAAGTAGAAAAAGTAGAAGAAGTATCACGAGTATCAAAAGTAGCACGAGTATCACGAGAAAAGAAATGGATAAAACTCAAAAAAGCTATCATAAACTTATTATTTGGCAGAAATTTAAAGAACTGCTGATTATCACTTACCAACTTACTGAAAAACTTCCCAAATCTGAAGATTTTGGTCTAAAATCGCAAATGAGAAGAGCTATGGTATCGGTAATTTCCAATTTTGTAGAAGGCTATTTAAAAAGAAGCGTCAAAGAGAAACTGCATTTTATGGAAATATCGGAAACTTCTCTTTTGGAACTTGAGGCACAAAGTGAGATCTGCTTGATACTTAATTATTGGCCTGAAGATGAGTACTTACATTTTGATAAAAAACGCTCAGAGGCAGGTTATTTCCTTTATCGCTACAAAAGTAAGCTTCAATAAGCTTGTGCTACCCGTGGTACCCGTGCTACTCGTACTCCCTTTACTCCAAATAATCTTTTAGCTTCTTGCTTCTGCTTGGGTGGCGAAGTTTCCGAAGCGCTTTGGCCTCAATTTGACGGATACGTTCGCGGGTGACATTAAACTCCCGACCCACCTCTTCAAGAGTCCGGGGCCGGCCATTTTCCAATCCAAAACGTAAGATCAACACCCGTTTCTCGCGGTCAGTTAAAGTATTTAACACTTCCTCCATGTGTTCTTTAAGCAGTTGCCGGCTGGTCGCATCATATGGCGAAGGCGCAGTCGTATCCTGAATAAAATCTCCCAAATGTGAGTCTTCTTCATCCCCTACCGGTGTCTCAAGGGAGGTCGGTTCCTGGGAGACTTTGATGATTTCGCGGATTTTGGATACATCCACTTCCAAGACTTTGGCCACTTCTTCCGGCGTGGGTTCCCGACCCAATTCCTGCATCAATTTCCTTGAGGCCCGGATAAACCGGTTAATCGTCTCCACCATGTGTACCGGAATCCGGATCGTTCGGGCTTGGTCAGCTATAGCGCGGGTAATTGCCTGTCTGATCCACCACGTCGCATATGTCGAAAATTTGTAGCCTTTGCGCCAGTCATATTTTTCTACCGCCCGAATCAACCCTTGGTTGCCTTCCTGAATCAAATCTAAAAGACTCATTCCCCGACCAATGTATTTTTTGGCAATTGAAACGACTAACCGCAAATTCGACTCGATCAGCTTCTTTTTGGCCTTCATGTCATTTTTCTCATACCGCTTGGCCAAATCAATCAAGCTCTTTTTCCAAATCCGCGACACTTTTGGATAGTTCCGTCTCTTCTTCCTGACTGGTAGTCTCAAACACGTCAACTCCGAGCTTGAGGAGTTTATCGTAGAGCTCATCCACTTCTTTGAGATGATGTTCTGGTTTAGGAAACACCGCCAGGATATCATCCTGGGTGATAAACCCATTTTCCTTGCCTTCTTTTAGTAAATCTTTGACGCTAGTTAGGAGTTTGGCTTTAACCATAAGGCTAAATCTTTTAACAAACCTATTATATCAGGATAAGCGCTTCAAAGCAGTAGTAGCAGTATTTAGTTGGGTATTTAACTCTTTCAAACTCGCTTCATCGCTCCGCTTCTCGGCTGCAGTAACTTCAGTCGCGAGTCCGGAGATTTTCCTTCTCAAACTATCCTGTTTTAGAAGGCTGGTGGTACGCCTAATTTCCTGTTCCCAGTATTTACCCGCCCCCGCTTGGGCTAAGTCAATGAGATACACCCGATCCAAAGTCGGCATGAGTTCCGGCGGCAAACCCCGGGCCAGTTCATTGACATCCAGTTTTTCGTGTGCGGACAGATAATCGATCAGGCTCATAAAAATCCGGCGGATGACTCCGTCTGTCAGGTCGCTGGGATCAATCTGTTCGGACACCAGATTTAAGGCCGCTGGCGGATCGGCAGCTTGGATAACCAAAGCCAAAATCATTTCTTCTATGAGTTCGGTATGAGTTCTGGGTGTGGGAGCTACCGCTAAGGTTTTTTTAGTAAACCCAAGCTGCGGTTTGATATTTTTTAAAGCCTCGCTTACCTTTTCCTCGTTGATTTCCAACTTGGTAGCCAAAAGCTTGACGTAATGGGCTTGGACTATAGGATTTACTATTTTACTTAGCTGGGGCAAAACTTCATCGCTCACCTTTTTTTTGGCAAATGCCTCACTAGTACCAAAACGGGCGATAGCCGAAGTCAAAATAAAATCATAAAACGGCACCGCGGCCGCTACCGCCTTTTGCCAAAGATGCGCATTTTCCCGAGCCGCCTCATCCGGATCTTTACCACTTGGGATATCCACGACCCGGATCTCAAGGCCCGCCTGGTCGGCTAGTTCAATCCCCCTGCGGCTCGCGGCATCACCGGCCACGTCTTTATCCAAAGCTAAAACCAGCCGCTCCGCGAAGCGTTTGATCAAACGGATTTGGGCCTCAGTCAAAGCCGATCCCTTAATGGCTACCACATTGGTCACTCCGGCTTGATATGAGGAAATCAGATCAAATTCACCCTCGACGACTACAGCTATCCCGGATTTGCGGATATGGTCTTTGGTGATACTTAAACCATAGAGTTGATCTCCTTTGACGTAAAGCGGGGTTTCCGGACTGTTGATATATTTGGCAGTGTCGGCTTTTGCCACGAGCAACCGGCCGGAAAAGGCCACAGTGTTGCCCCGCTGATTTTTCAGGGAAAATATGATCCGGTCGCGAAACCGATCAAACCAGCCCGATCGACCGCGCAGACTCAAACCCGATACTTCCAGTTCCTGGGGAGTAAACCCCTTTTTGCGCAAAAACTTGCCTAGATTATCCCAAGCCTGGGGCGCAAACCCCAAGCTGAAGGTTTTGATGAGGGCATCAGTCATCCCTCGTTCCTTTAGGTATCGCCTGGCCCGCTCGCCTACCGCATGTTTTGTGAGTAAGTAATGATAAAATTCGTTAGCCAAAGCATGTAGTTCCAATAAGCGTTCTTTGAGGCGCACTTCACGACTGCTGTCGCTTCTTTTGACTAGCTTTATGCCGGCCCGGTCGGCGAGAATTTTGAGGGCCTCCGGAAATTCCAGATGCTCTAGTTCCATCAAAAACGTGAAACAATCCCCACCCTTTCCACAGCCAAAACAATGCCAGATAGCCCGTTCCGGCGAGACCACAAATGAAGGCGTTTTTTCCTGATGAAACGGACATAAACCTTTGAAATTGCGGCCGGCTTTTTTCAAAGGCACGGTTTCACTGATCAAGTCAACGATAGAAGTCCGTTCCCGGATTTGATTTAGTTCATCCATAAGCAGCCAAAGTTATCCCGATATTAACTCATGATGTCTACCCCAATATAGCGCTATTTAGACCATGAGTCATCCGTGGGGCTCCATTCTAGTTCACTAGAAAACAATTCACAAGGAAGCCTTTGGAGACGGCTGCGGTTTGAATGCCGGGTTTTTGTGAAGAATCAGGACTTTAAACGCCGGATCGCCATTGGCGAAGTTAATAGTTTTAATTAGCTCTGTCAACATCACGTTTTGCGGTAGCGGCGCCTTTTCTTTGAAATTACCATCAGCCACAAGTAAAGTTTTATCCGGCAAGTCAAAAACTACATTGCGGACATCGCCTACAAAATGCCATTTTGCGATCCGTTTGACTTCTACCCAGTTTTCCCGACCCACCGGCCGTTCAACATCTACCCCCAGTTGATACTCACGCGGATCGGGCTGCATGTAAAACAAATAGTAAATATAGAGTTGGTCAAACCCTAAGCCCGACGGAGCTACCACGATATAGTCATAATCTTTTTCGACTGTTTTTAAATAACTATATAGATCGCGGAATCCAAAAAAAGAATTGGCTCCTTGAGCCCAAGGCAGGTAGCTCGTATAGTCAACCAAAAATCTGAAGACAAACAAGGCGCAAATCAGGCCGATACCTGCCTGAACCCAAATCTGTTTTCGCTGATTTGCCAAATGCACTAGTCCAATGCCACCGATGATTTGCGGCAAAGGTAAAAAAGTAAACATCCGCCAGATATGACCGTCAGCGGCTAAACTGCTGGGCACAGCATAAAGGAAAAACCAGGCTCCAAGAAGCGGAGTAAAAAGTTGCTTCCGGATCATCACTATGAGTCCCAAAGCGATCAGGACAAATTCAAACGGGTACAAAAATCCCCAACCCGCCGGCATCCCAGATAGTCCCAGTTGCGATCCGGAAACAAAAAAAATGGTAGTCGAATAATGGTTTATCAGGTTGTGGCTAAACTCAATTACCCGGTCGGTATATTTATTGTAAATAGCCGTGCACAAGGTTTTAGGATAAATAGCAGTGCAGGCTTGCCGATGCTCGTTGATGCGGTTGACAAAACCGATTTGGGAAACTGACGTTGCCTGACTAAAACGCGTAGTCAAATTTGGCTGTAAGATATAGGGCAACATAAATACGAGCTGGATGAGATAAAATCCTATTAACCAAGTTCTCCTGTCTCTCACCCATAAATCTTTTCGGTAAATCCACCCTAAACTCATAAGAAATAGCCAAGTAAAGACTATATAATTAAAATACGTGTAAAAGGTCAGGGCAAACAGCACTCCCGAAACGATTAACCATCGCGGATGGGTTTTAAATTTTAAAAATGCCAGTAGCCCGCCTAAAAAAAGTGGCACTCCCCAATTGACATCCACGCCGTACCTCCCCACCGCTATATGCCAGGGAGAAATCGCTAGCAGCAAAGCGGCCGCGAGTGCAAAACTATCGCGTTTAAATAAATGTTTGACTAATAGATAAGTCAAGTAAACAGCCAGTACACCAGCTAGGGCTGCTGGCAACCTGACGCTAAATTCGCTTAAGCCAAAAAGCGCGACCGCCGGTACCATCAAGTAGCTACCCAACGCCAGTTTGTACCCGCCGGTTTCGCGGAAGATGATAGGTAGTAAAACTCCCCATTCGTCCCGGCCGGTTTTGAGAAGTGAGTATGCATTCCAACCACTACTCACTTCTTCCGGAATAAAGCCTGAGGGGATCCGGCCCAAGTTATATAACCGGACTGCTGCGGCCACTGCCAGAATCAAAATCAGCCACCAAGTGCGGGTTTTAAAACGAAACATATTCTTATAAATACAGCTCTTTAAAGAGTAACCAGATAAATTTGATACCGGTGATTGTCTGCAATTTGGATTTGCCCCAGCCCCTGGCTTTTTCGCGACTCGGGATCTCGAGCAGTTTATGACCCTGTTTTAAACACTTGGCTACCAGTTCTTGCTCAATCGCAAAATCATCCGCAGTTAAGTGCATCTTGAGCGCCGTGGATCTTTTCACTGCCCGAAAGCTATACAAAATATCGCTAAGTTGTGTGTGGAAGCGGCGGTTGACTAAATAAGCCAGAAAGTCGGCCCCGGCGCTCCGCAAAATCCCGGCAAAATTCATGTTAAGATCAAATGAGCCGCCAGTACGCCGTGAGCCAATCACCACATCTGCTTGGCCATCCATTATAGGGGCGGCAAAACGGGGAATATCAGTGGCTTCATGCGATCCGTCAGCATCAAAAAGGACTACGGTTTCATTTGTAGCGGCCGCGATCCCCAAGCGTACTGCATCTCCCCGACCCAACCCATGATCCAGCAGATATTTTACTTTTTCTCTTTTGGCGATCTGTTGAGTCGCATCCAGTGAATGGCCATCTACCACAATGATTTCGCTTCCGTATTTTTTGACCGAACGAATGATCTTTTCTAAACCGGCACCCTCATTTTTGGTCGGTATCACGATGCTAATTGGTAATTGAAATTTCTTCATGCTTTGATTTGGCTCATTATAACAAATTTGATTCACAAAAAACGTGCTATAATCTGCAAATCATGAGTTGGCGACCAACCAAACAAATCGGTGTGGGTGATGTCCAAATTTCGCCTTTAGCCCGTAAATACGTAAATCTGGTTCTGGACTCCAAACGCATCACTTATGGTAAGTTTATCGCCCGATTTGAACGCGAAATTGCCCGCTTGCACCAGGTCAAATACGCCATTTTTTGTAACAGTGGCACCAGTGCCCTTCAGGTGAGTCTGCATGCCCTAAAAAAACTCCACGGCTGGCAAGACGGAGACGAAGTGATCGTACCGGCTCTGACCTTTGTCGCCACCGTAAATATTGTGTTGCAAAACCATCTCAAACCTATATTTGTGGATGTGGAACCGGACTATTTTATGCTCGATCCTCAGCGGATTGCCGCCAAAATCACGCGTAAAACCCGAGCGCTTATCCCAGTCCATATCGGCGGCCAACCGGCAGACATGGCCCCAATCATGAAACTAGCTAAGAAACATGATTTAAAAATCATTGAAGATGCCTGCGAAACCATGTTTGCCAAATACCGTGGCGCTCCGGTTGGTTCATTTGGTGATTATGCCTGTTTTTCGACCTATGCCGCCCATACCCTGGTCACTGGCGTAGGCGGGTTTATTTGTACCAACAGTTCGACCCTGGCTGTCAAAGCCAAAAGTCTGGTGAACCACGGCCGGGACGGAATTTATCTCGCAATTGATGATGACCGGGTCGCAAGTCAGCAGCAACTTTTTCAAATCGTTGACCGCCGCTTTAAGTTCACGGATATAGGTTACAGTTACCGCGCAACTGAATTTGAAGGAGCTTTGGGGTTGGCCCAAATCCGCAACTGGCAAAAAATAGTGACAGCCCGCCAGCAAAATGCGGCTTACTTGACCGCCGGCCTTAGGGATTTAAGTCAATACTTAGAGCTGCCGAAAGTGCGGCCAGGCGCAGATCACATTTTTATGTTTTATCCCCTGGTAGTTAAAAACCGCGAGGTCAGACGTCAACAACTGACCTTTTTCCTGGAAAAAAATCTCATCGAAACCAGATATTTGTTGCCGCTTTTAAGTCAACCTATATACCGGGAGCTGTTTGGTGATATTGAAGGTAAATATCCGGTGGCCCAAAACATCGGCACTCACGGATTTTACATCGGTTGCCACCCGGGCTTAAGCAAACGCGAATTGGACTATGTGGTTTTCAAATTTCATGAATACTTCCGCCAACAGAAACTAGAATAAAGTGTAGATGAATGGGGCTACAACCGAACTCTGGGCAAAGATCAATAACAATCCTAGTAAAAGCAAAGCTGCCACAATCGGCACCAACCACCACATTTTTTCCTTAGCCAAAAAACTAAAAAGCTCTTTGACTATCCCAAGTCTTTGGCTAATACTGGTTAAAAACTTCGGCATAGTATAAATCCTTGAAAGATAAAGTTTCCTTCTTGGTTTTTCACTCTATTGCACCGTGATCTGTAACTTTGTATCTAGTGCCCGAGCGACTCGGGAAAGAAGCGACAGAGAAGGTTTGGAGTTCATGCTTTCCAGGCGCGAAATGACCGCTTGACCGGTACCTACTTTTTTCGCTAATTCCTTTTGCGTCAACTTTTGTCTAATCCGAGCTGCCATGATTTGTTTGGCGATTTGAAATTCAGGCTCCAAACTTTGGTATTCACTACGATATTTTGGATCTTTCATCCAGCCAGTATGTAACTCTTTGTGGGCATAAAACTTTTTTTGCATATTAACCTACTTCTTCTTTAATTCGTTTGATTGCTAAATCTAAATCTTTTTTAGGCGTTTTCTGTGTTTTTTTATAAATTGCGTGGACTACATATCCAGTATTGCCTTTTATTGTCAAAAACAGCCTGACATCTCCTGGTCGTAACTCCCAAACCCGACTCGCAATTTTTTTCAAATATTTTACGGGTAACGCATTTCCGTATAACACAAAAATTTCATAAAACCTATCTATTCGGGCGCGTCTGGGTCTATCAAGAGTGTCAATAAATTTCTTGACTGCTCTGTGTGTCAAAACCTGATATCTGACCATAATAATATGATAAATTTATCATATTGTCAATTACTGGCGGAGAGGGTGGGATTTGAACCCACGGTAACCTTGCGGCCACACGCGCTCTCCAAGCGCGCGCACTAGACCACTATGCGACCTCTCCTGTATTCGAAATTATACCTTAATTTCGGCTCCTGACAAATTCCAAATGCTATAATCAAATCCATGTCTTCTGCAACCATTGCTCTGATAGCGCTTTTGGGCGCCACATTTTTTTGGAGTACGGCCAATGTCGTAGGAAAAATTTTACTGCAAACTTTTGCTCCGTTTACTTTGGCATTCCTGCGGTTTTTTCTGGCTACGATCGTGATTCTGCCTTTTTTTCTGAAACAAAAACCCGTCTCCTTTAAAAAACTCATCAGGGAAGTTTTGCCTATCTCCCTATTCTCTACCGGAAACATCATGCTTTTTTATCTGGGTCTGACAAGAACGACAGCCAATGCTTCAGCAGTGATTTATACCGCAACACCACTTATCGTAGCCGTGTTATCCAAAATTTTGTTGCACGAGAGATTGAATTTTAAAAAAACTCTGGGGATTGGATTGGGTTTTGTGGGAGCGCTCACGATCGTACTTTTACCTGTATTAACCACTGGCGAGAGCTTTAGCAGCGGCGATTTTGGGGGAAATCTATTAGTGCTTCTGGCTGCATTTTCTTGGGCTCTGTATACTATCGGTTCGCAGCGACTGGCCAAGCGTTATTCTCCGCTCACTATCAGCACGGTCTCAATTGTAGTTTCCGCGTTGGTATTTTTGCTGCTGACTTGGTTCTTTGAGCAACTTCCCACTTCCGCTCAAGTATTTGTCCCGAAGCAATTTGGACTACTCTTACATCTAGCCATCCTCGTGACTGTAGCGACCTATTTACTGTACCAATGGGCTATTTTGCATTCCTCGGCTACCACTGTCTCTTTATCCAATTATTTACAACCGGTATTTGCAGTCTTTTTGGGCATCCTCATCCTGGGTGAAAAACTGACCTGGGGATTTATTATCGGCAGCGTTTTGGTATTTACCGGAGTTTTTCTGACTTCTGGAGCCCAGGTTTTACGCGAGTTAAGTAAATTATGGCGCCACCTCAAATGAAGCTGCCTCTACCTGCGCCAGCACGTTTTCTTTACTCCTACCCGTACTTTGCACTAAATACAACCCGCTGGCACTTGTTTTACCTGGATCAAATCCCAAACTGATTTGCGTATTTTTGACTACACCCAAAACCTTAAATTTCAACGTCGCGATCTTGGTCTCAGCTGAAGTCTTCACTGTTGATTGGCCAATCTCCGGCCGGGAATACAATCTAAAAATAGCTTTACCGGCGGTTTTTATTTCACTACTGACAGTTTGAAAAATATTTTCTTTAGTTATTGGCGCATCAGCTAAAGCCAGAACTTCGGGATCAAAAATGATTTCTAAATCTGCTTCCAGCGCTTCTTTGCCATCGGTATGCAAATACACGCCTACTGCTGCTGTCTCACCAGGCAAATATCTAAGTCTGTCACTCACCAAGCGCAAATAAGGTACGGTCAGATCTGCTGGCGGCGGTAGGATTTGGGTAAGCGGAGTCGGACTCGGAGTCAAAGGTGAAGCCTTGATCCCTACCCCACGCATGTTCGATAATGCCATCACACTGGCACCCACACCCAACACCAAGACCAACATCGTGACGATGCGCCACACCGACCATTCTCGTTTTACAACCAACTGTGGCATGTCCGTTTCTTCCATAACTAAAACTACGTAGTAGTTTCTGATTTTAGCACTGCTTCAACTACTATCCGCTCTCCCCGAGTCTGCGTTTGGGTATCCCAGACGCCGCTAGTGGTCACTAGAATCAAATTTTTCCCCGACTTAGTTTGCAACAATTGATCACTCGGAAACTGATCAAAAGGCAATGAAGAAATCTGCGTTACCACAAATTTAAGTTTGCCGGTATCAGTCGTGACTTCAATTTCATCCCCGGTTTGTAGTTTATCTAAATCAGCAAATATTCCGGAGTTCCCAGTTGCCGTATCATAATCACCGTTAATCAAAGCGTTTCCGGCTCCTCCCGGCACCGGACCAAATTTATACCAACCTAAATTGGCGGCATCTTGGGGCGTATCGAGGTTGTTGGTTTGGGTCAGTCCTACCGGTTCAACTTGTGTGTCCAGGTTTAATTTCGCGATTTTTAAGCGTAGATGAATTTCTGCCAAATCAACTGGCGGTTTAGATGAAGTTTCTGGTGGTGTTTTTGAGGCAACCGACGTCAATGGCGTCAGGATTTTTGCTGCCAAATAAGATCGGTAGTTGATCAATAGATATGCAGCCAAAAAAGTCAGACCGAACGATACTCCAAATATGAGCAGGCTGCGGATTTTCATACACTTGGTTTAAGATGTACATCAACAGGTAACCTTTAGTCAAGCGCAAGGAAAAAATGCGCTCTCGACGGGAGTCGAACCCATATCACAGCCTTCGGAGGGCCGTGTTCTATCCATTAAACTACGAGAGCAAAATTAGGTAGATCAACTTTTATATACTAAACCTGCTATAAAACCCATACAAAACATTCCTAAAACAGCTAAAATTGGCATTAACCCGTAGCTCCACATAGCCCAAATGGCTGATATAATGAGTACCCCGGAAAATACAAACCAAGGGCTTTTGTTGTTATATTTTCTCATAAAAACAGAAGTCACCTCCTTTTGTAGAAAAAGTTGCTGTGAGGGCGACCTGTCTGCCGGCAGGCAGGGATTCGAACTGAGCGGAGGCGAGAGGATTTGAACCTCTGTGAGCCTTTCGGCCCAATAGTTTTCGAGACTATCTCCTTAAACCACTCGGACACGCCTCCCCACTCCTCATCCTCTCTGGGCGCGCCCGGTGAGAGTCGAACTCACAATCTCAGCCTTCGCAGGGCCGCGCTCAATCCAATTAAGCTACGGGCGCATCCCTTTATTTTACTACGGAAGGCGGTTCTTGACTAGGAAGTACGTTCTAAGGGAATTTTTCGGGAGAGCCAAGACGAGGTTCGGTCAAGAAAGGTGATTTCCGGTTTTTCCCGAAAAGGTATTTTGTTTGCAAATAGTTTTTTGATTTGGTCCGGAGAGACGCTATTTAGAAGCAGTTGTAAATGACTGGGAAATCCCAGAAACATCCGGATAACCAGTAGCGACTGGCCATTCTTTTCATCAAACCAAAACTCCTGCATTTCTTCCCATTTATGAAAGTGGTCGCCGGTCTCAATCCCCAAACTGGTAATTTTATTTTTGATTGTTTCCGGAGGAACTGTAGATAGAACATAAATCACAAAGTAAGTCGCTAAAATCACCCCAATCAATAAAAACTCGCCAATGAATAAAAGAATGATCACTACCAAGAATACCAACGCCGTGGCAGTACGATAAAATTCGTGGCTGTGTTTTTGAAACGGACGTGACGGCGCCTCCCATTCCAACAGCATTGTTTTGTCCGTCGGCACTTGAGGCTTATCTTGCGTATCTATGACCATGACTTATTTATACACCAGAGATAAATAGCGGAGAGGGCGAGATTCGAACTCGCGAAGCCTTGCAGCTCGGCGGTTTAGTAAACCGCTACCATCAACCACTCGGTCACCCCTCCAAGTCGTTACCCAATAATTATATCATCAGAAAACATATTTCGTTTTAGAGTTGACGAAAACAGTTATAAAGGTTAACATCGGGTACAATGCTTAGCTGATATGAAAAATAGATATAAGTTGCCAGCTGGTATACAAAGAAAGTATCTAATCGAAGTTGAATCAAAAAGTCGGTCAAAACCATACTTAATAGCAAAATACTTACACATTAACCCTCGAAGCTATCGTGATTGGAAAAGAGAAAAATTTTCACTTACAACAGCTGCTGTAAATATCCTTGAAAAGAAATTCCAAACTTATTTACCGTATTCAAAGTCAAAAGCTTTAGACACCTGGAAAACACACAAAAGTCGCATGGCAAGGAAAGGAGGTATTGCTTTAACAAAAAAGTATGGCGGACCAGGAACACCAGAAGGTAGAAGTAAAGGTGGAAAACATGCAATGGCTTTATTAAGAAAAAGAGGTATTATCGCTCCTGCAAAGCCATTCTATCATCCTAATAGATATTCAGAAAACCTTGCAGAATTTGTGGGAATATTACTTGGAGATGGTCATATTGGTAAAAAACAATGGTCAATAACCCTCAACTCACTAGCCGATAAGAAATATGCTCTCTATGTGAAGAGGTTAATCATAAGTTTGTTTCATTTTCAACCCAGCATTCACAATCGCAAGGACTATCATGTGAATGTCATATTGGGCAGCGGGATAAAATCAATACAATATTTTCAAAAGATTGGATTACTGATTGGAAATAAAGTAAAACAGCAAGTTGATGTGCCTGAATGGATAAAGTTTAACCCACTGTTTTGCATAGCTTGTCTTAGAGGTTTAGTAGATACAGACGGCGGTATATTTAAACATTCATATACTGTTAATAGTAAAAGATATTCTTATATAAAATTGTGCTTTGTAAATCGTTCAATTCCCCTACTCAACTTTGCATATAAAACATTGACAGATTCTGGATTTCACCCGAAGCAAATCATGCAAGTAGCAAATAAACGGGTCTGGCTATACAATCAATCAGAGGTTAAAGACTACTTAAAAATAGTAGGAACCCGCAATCACAGATTATTGAAAAACCTGGAGGAGTCCGATAGCTGGTCAATTCGGGAGGTTTGCTAAACCTCTGAGCCGCAAGGCTCACGCGGGTTCAAATCCCGCCTCCTCCGCTTGTAATAATAAGTTCGATCTCTCGGGGTAGAAAAACACATTTAGCACAGTAATTATGTCACCATCTCCAGAAACCATCAAAGAAGTCTATGTGAAAAAATATAGAGAAGGGTATCAATTACCAGATGACCGAATAATGCGAATTACGAAATGTTACGTTCAAAATGATAGCACTTTAAAAGTTTGATACGCCAATAGTGTATAGATGTAATGGGCGAGCATTCCCGTGACC
>Ga0075735_105_pt1 | contig 69494 bp, 69 predicted proteins | sample RifGroB1_FD_68427 | JGI IMG/M metagenome (GOLD analysis project Ga0075735, IMG submission 68427) | Microgenomates (Gottesmanbacteria) bacterium GW2011_GWB1_43_11 | reverse complement strand
GTAATATCATACATATGGACAGTTCACCTCCAGTGTACTGTCCATTTTAGTTGTTAAAGGGCTCTATTTTCAAATGACACTGAGTTTTGAAATGAGTTCCATGCACACATTCGGATATAATTACGGGATAGAATCTGCGGTACTCTATTGGGGAGCAGCAGGAAAAATTAAGAAAGTTTTCGTGGAACCGGGGGCTTCCTTTTATATTAAACCTTTGACAAAACATGCGATACGGTTGACAGATACAGATACGACGGACATTATGATTGTAAGATTAGGTGGAACTCTCTCCGGTGACTCATATTTTGAATTGTCATCATTACCCAAAGATCAAATGCAACGATTATTGAGGGAAACTGGACTTTGGTATTAACTTCAAAGATCACTAACCGAAGCTATCATGGTGAGATCAACTTTTTTTGATCTGGGCGGTGTACTATTTACCAACGGAACTAAAAGATTTGTTGCCCACATAGTTCACACCTACAAGGTTGACGAGAAGAAGGTCAGAAATCTTGTTGATGTCGGCAGGATACCAACTGATTATCGCGAAGGAAGAATTACCCGGAGCGAGTTTTGGCAGAACTTCCGGAACGAATTACAAATAATAAAAGGGGTTGACGCGCTTGAAAAAGAATGGATTCAGGGATATGAGCTTATACAGGGTACCAGGGATATACTTTTTAGACTCAAAAAAAGATATAAGGTTTATTTCCTTTCTGATAACGTTAAAGAACGAGTTGATGCGATAGACAGGAAATTTGGTTTTTTGTCTTGGTTCGATGGGGGTGTCTTTTCTTATGAGGTGGGGGTACGAAAACCACATATCGCAATATACAAAGCATTGTTAAAAAAGGCCCGATTAGAAGGAAGAGAAACTATATTTATCGATGACAATAAGATTTTTTTACCGCCAGCTTCTAAACTGGGAATACGGACAATTCTTTTTAGAAACCCTCAGCAACTAAAAAATGATTTGAAGAAAAAGGGTATCTTGTGAGGAAGTGTGAAAAGTAATACAGGCATTTGTTCAAGGTTTAGTTGTTGTCTTGGCAAATTTTCAAACGTGTTAGAATTTTGTAACGGGTTTAAAGAAAGCTATGAAATATCCGCCGCTTTTTCATAACAAAAATATTCTGCAAATATTTGAGTCCGCCAATAAACAAGAGGTTAAACTAATTAAATCCCTTCAAAGAATAGCCTCTATTTATTCTCCTACGTTTCATGAACGGGATAAAGTTAACTATTTACATGAGATGCTCAAAGATTTGGGCATTCAGAGTAAAATCGATAAACAAGGAAATTTGTACGGCGAGTTCAAAACTCAAAGCAAAACCGCAGCTTATCTTTTGGTTATCGCGCATGTTGATACAGTTCTCACACCCAGTAAAAAAGTAAAAAATACAACTGATTATTTATATGGTCATGGAGTTTGTGATAATAGTACTGGGGTAAATACATTATATTGGATTCTAAAATTTATTAAAGAATTCTCAATTTCTTTACCCGTACATCTTATCTTTTCTTTTACAGTTCAGGAAGAAGGGTTGGGAGTCAAAGGCGGAATGAGATTTCTCTTGACTCATGTCCCGAAGCTCATAGCAATACTTAACTTGGAAAGCCATAACTTAGGTCGAATTGTTCACGAGTGTCCCGGACAATACCGAATAAAATTATTGGTGGAAACGTCTCCAGGAGGACATTCATTTAGAGATTTTGGCAGTCCCAACGCCATAGTAGTCACTTCTTACATCATTGGCCAACTTGCAAAAATAAAAGGTTTTGAGAAAAAACAGACCACCTACAACATCGGAAAAATCACCGGCGGAAACGGAATAAATGCTATAGCAACCTCATGTGAATGTACTCTCGAAATTCGAGCTTTGGTCCAAAGAAAGCTGGGAAAATATATAAATGCTTTTGAAAAAATTTTATTCGACCTGGAGCGTCAATTTAAAGGTGTAAAGATCACTAAAACAATACTGGCCCAAACGACAGCTGTGGTGACTTCACCGTCAGAGCGTATTTATCAGATGACCGAAGAAGTCCAAAGCTATCTTGGCATAAAGACTTTTTTTGAAATGGGAAATAATGACGGTGATGTGCCGCTGGCTCTGGGTATTCCCACAGTGACTATCGGTTCGAGCAATGGTTTTAAAACCCACTCACAAGATGAATATGTCGAAAAGAAGACTTTACTACTTGGTTTTAAACAAAATTTACTCACACTTCTTTACCTTGCCCATAACTATCAATCATGAGTTTGGAAGTACAGAGAGATATTGACCAGTTGCCGATTATTGAAGTTGGTTCCCATCCGGTGCGGTTGATCGCTTCAAATATTAGGGCAAAGGATGAAATAGACTGGAGATCATTTGTTATCGGACCAGGTAGAGGTTATGAAGGAGATTTGGTATTAGCAGAAGTCACCGAAGTTGGTGCGCGTCAGGAGTTTGAATATTTGGACGGAGAAACCATTATTGATGTGCCTCTTATGTCAGGAGATTTGATTTTAGGAGTGTTGGCCAACCGTCATAGCGGAACTTCAGAGTACGGCGAAGTTCCCCAGGAGGGATTAACAATTGAGAAGGGCACCCGTCTTGACTTATTAGCTGCAGGCGGTATTGTCGGAATATGTCTGGGTGTTCCTAAAACGTTGGGTACTGTCCCTACACGCTTGGAAGCAATCGGATTATTAAATAAACCAGATAACTCTCCATTTCAACTTACTGAGTTATATCCTAGATGGGAAACAGAGCTTCATCCATCGGTTCCAATTATTCTTTCGTGTGGCACTGCGGCAGAAATAGGCAAAACAACCACGGCCAAACAACTCATTGCAAGTCTTTATGAAGCAGGTACTGCCCAAGTTGGAGCTTCAAAACTTGCCGGTACGGGAAGAAAAAGAGACATATTATCCCTCAAACAAGTGGGAGCCAGACCGGCATATGACTTCCCAGATGTGGGTTTGCCTACTACCTATACGAGAATAGAGCGGTATACCCCTGCCGTTTATACACTACTTAATAAAATAAATAGAAAAAATCCAGCAATTATTATCGCAGAATGTGGTGGAGATATTATTGAAGGAAACATCCCAGCTCTGTTGAATGATCCAAATATCATGCGCTATGTTGTAGCTATTATTCATTCTTCGACTGATGCATTGGGTATTTGGGGGTCGCTTGATTTTTACCGAAAATGGGGGGTATCTCAAGATAAAATTTATTTAACTTATCCTTATAGACGCAACTTTACTGCCATAAAAGAAAGGATTAATCAGTTAGGAGTTCATCTGCCAATATTTGATCCACTAAATCATGAAGAAATGCAGGCGGTCATTCAAACTATTTTGGGGAGGATTTTTTAGAAATGATTATCTTACTTCAGATTTAAGAAACTTCTCATCAATTTATTTGGTATATTTTCCCGGTGGTGTCTGCTTGACAACGGGTGTATGCTTAAAATAGACCTATGCCTATCCTGCGCCTAATTAGCTTTAGAGCCTGTTTGGAGAGTCCGTATTCGGTCACAACTGCCCATATTCGGCTGCAAACCATTCACCGTTCGTCACTGTATCACTTCGGATACAGCTCCTCACGCTTTCTGTCTCGAAAGAGACTTTCCAAACAGGCTCTTAGATTTGAAGTGGATACGGATCCCTAAAAAGACCCCCAGGGGGTCTTTTTTTATGGATTTGACTTGCAGTGCCCATAGTGATACTATAGGGTATACAAAAGAGGCACATATGAGTGTCAAAGATAGATCACCAGTAGGTGTTGACGGGAACCCCTCTAAACCACTCATTCCGGGCATAGGTAGTCCTTTAGACCTACGTGGGGAAACGGTATTTGACCATCCGTATAAGCCAAGGTTTGACGCTTTACCAGGAACTGCTCCTGGAGGAACTGTTCGTCCTGGTTTACCTGCTCAACCAAGCGAACCCTCACTGCAAACCAAAAGACGCAAAGCTCTTTTTCAATTTGCAGCTCTAACTGGTGCTGTTGCTGCTGGTACAGGGATAGGTCTTGCTCTTGCAGGTAATAAACCAGGGACAGCCGGATCCAGACCAAACGCTCCCGGAGTTACTCCTTCTGTTCCGGCTACATATCCGGTGAAAGATGCTGCTCCTGTAACCCCACCGCCAACTGTAATAAACTCTCCCGGAAATATTCCAACGCAGCCTATCGCAGAAGATCCTACAAATATACCGCCGGAATCTGGAATAAAAATTCCAGATTACTATGGATTTGGTCCGGCCAGAGTAACACAAGTAATAAGTGAGAGTGCAGAAATAAATCCAGCTGACTTAAAATCACCCTACGTTCGCCGCCAAAAAGATTTTACAGGCGCCTTCGGTGTTCTTGGTGCGGTTGGTGTTGAGAATTTAATTCTTCAGAGGTATGATGTCGAGGAGGTAAAAACCTATAGTGGTAAAACCTTTATGCAGGTAAAGTTACTACTGGGGTATCTTAATAGTGATGGAAAACCAAATACAATTGAAGTTGGGGTGAGAAGTTGGCTAAGCCTTGTTAATACCGGTGGAGGTTTTTATTACATCAAGCGCGATTATTTCCCTTTTAACGTTGGAGACGGAGTTATTTTGTACCTTCACCATAAAACGTCTACAAACTCGACTTCGAAAGCAAGATTGCAGACATGGTCGAATGGGTTAGCATATAATGATCAGTGGATGCATGATGCAGGCTTGGCGAATTTAGGTGAATTCGGTGATACCGTGTTGACGGTAGATAATATCCGGGCAAGACTTCAAAAACCACAGTCTAGCTTTGGTTCTGGAGAAGTATGGGCATGGGGAATGGAGAAGGTGGTTGACAGGTAAGACCAATTCATCTACCATTTTAAGGTAGAATGGTTATAAATAAAGCTCCGGAGAATTTTATACTTTATAATACATCTTCCAAAAGGAGTGTTTTTTTCAAAGTAACTATTTTAAGTTTGTCTCTGATTGGTATCATACTGTTATTATTAGTTGTTTACCTTTGGAAAAGCAATCTTTCCTTATTTAAAGATAAACCCAACTTAATCTCTCAAAAACCCCGCGCATCACAAGAAACAAAGAACACTAGTCCAACTTTTAGCATAGCCACGACCTCTCTTAGTGAAATTCAGTTAATACAGCAGGAACCTTCGGCATATAGTTACGGAAAAACTGATCGGGTCTTACTGTCAAATCTAATCCTTAGTGCGGACGAAAAATCGGGGAGTAAACTTGTATTGAAACTTGCTTATTTAATTGATGGAAAACCAAATACAATTGAAGTTGAAGCGCGAAGCAGTTTAAATGTCCAGACAGATAAACCATACGGCAGATTATATGAGATAGCAAAGGAGGAATTGCCTTTCCGCGTCGGGGATAGAGTTGAGTTATTGATTATGTACGTTGGAGGAAAGGCTGATACTTCTAACATCAAAATGCGCGAGTGGATAAAGGAGATATCGAAAGGTGATCAGACGCTGCAAGATGATGGTTTGGTATGGTTGGGTGATTTCGGCGACCAGGTGCTGACAGCTGATCAAATCCGGGCAAGGCTTAAACAACCAAGCGCCAAATTCGGTCCTGATGAGGTTTTAGTGACTGGAATAACGTTAAGGCAAAGATAAGATGTTGCGACCGGAGATAAACATGAATATATTATCATTAAGTTTCAAATACAACTGGATCTGGAGAATTCTAAAAACTGTCACGGCTGGAATTGTTTTTAGTATTTTCCTAACCGTTGGTTTTTCTGATAAAGCTATTGCCGGTTATTGCGGTTCGCAGCGACCTGTAGATTATTACAGTTGCGATGTGACGCTACCTACAGTTTGTGAAACTAATTTCCATGTTCAAGTAAACTATTCTTGTCATAGCGATCCTTCTTGTGTAACTGATGCCGGAGTTTGTTCTTCCAACGATATTCCCAATTGTTCATGGGGACAGGTATGCGATCCATTGGGTGGATGTTTCGATACATGTAGATTTAGCGAACCATGTTCGCAGGCGGATTGTTGGGTAGATACGGATCCTACTCCCTCTCCCTCCCCTGGTGGAAGCAGTATGTGGTGTGGAAATTGTGACAATAGCACCTGCATTTTCGGCACTCCTGCGGAATGTGCGGATGTAGGAGACACTGATGGGGATGGTGCTTGTGAAGGCACTTGTGGTGGTGGTAATCCTACCCCCACCCCAACTCCAGCAGCTGCTTCTGCCACGATCACCGGTAGGGCGTATTGGGATGGGAATAGCGCAAACGGGTTTAACGGGATCAAGGTGGGGGTAAAAGATTCGGCTGATAATTGGTGGTGTAGCGTAACTGACATCAATGGTAACTATTCAATCAACTTCTCCACCGTCTCAACATATCAATTTGCAGTCCGGGCAGGGGCGGCAGCTACAGGCTGTACCAATGGCAGCAGCTATACCACCACAACTACGGGTAGCGAGTCTATCTGTGCCTCTAAACACGAAGCTTGTCCCTACACCAGCGCCGAAAACCAGAGTGTAGGCGGCTTTGATTTCTCTGTCGCCGGTCCGGGTCTCATCCAGGGCAGAAGGTATGACGGATGTCCGGTGGGCACTAACACCAATGTTCGCATCACCGGTAACGGAATTGATGAAACAGATGTACTCGACAATAACTATATTCCTTCCGATGCAGTCACCAATGCCTACAGCAATAACGGCGGCGCATCACTATCTAGAGGCAACACTTATGACGTAAGTTTTGCTCCTCCAGTTGGTTACACCGCCCAGTATTCCTACTGTCAAAATCGGACTGACCATCCAACTTGCGGCGCCTGGACCAATGGTAGTGGGGTGAACGTGGCTATCCCAAATACTCCGGCTGCCGGCTTTTATAATTCTTCTACCATCAACGCCCGGGCAGTAGCAGTAGACAGATTCAGTAACAGTTGTCCTTTATCCTCCGTCACCTCCCTTCCCGGAGTCACCACCTTCTCCCTCTCCGGCCCCACTCCCATCACCAATGGCAGTCTTCCCAGTAGCATTTCCTACACTCCTTTCACCAACTTGCTTTTGGGATCATATACCTACACCGGTTCCACTCCTCCCACTGGCTATACCTTTATCCGTAGCTGTGTTCGAGACACTAACCCTCCAGGCACTTTCTGTCCTCCCGGGATCCCCGGAGGCTGTACCAACGCCATTCTCACTTCAGCCGGCCTAGACTGGGACTTGGGCTATACTACCTACAGTGGTTGGTTTAGTACCCGGGGAGGCAGTACTCACTCCAATAATAGTCTCAGTCTCAAAGTCCCCACCAACCAATACTTCCTAACCTCTGAAGAAGCTGGTCTCAATGCCGGAATCGTCAGTTATGTCACCAGTGCCGACTTTGGTAACCTCTCCCCTTTACCCCCCAATGCCTTCTTGGCAGGTAAGTCCGGCACCACTGCTAATATTTATCCTGCTTCCTACTATGATTACTACCGCAGTAAGTTTAGTAACAAGACGCCTCTAACCGGGCCGGTCACCTGGTTAACTAAACCAGATACGACCGGAAGCAGTCTGACTAATCCCAAAGTCTATGACATCACCGGCGGGAATCTACTTATCACCGGTAACACCGGTTGGACCATAAATAGCGGAGAGAGCTTGGTAGTATTTGTCGATAGTTCATTAACCCTCGATTTATTCGTAAACCAGAAAATCCTAGTAACAGATGGTGGTTTCCTAGCTTTCATCACTAAAGGCGCTATTAGCATTACCCAGAATCCCGGTTACAATCCACCTCTGACTGTATCCCAACCCACTCCCAATCGCTTCACCCATCCCAACCTCGCCGGAGTCTTTATCAGTAATAGTACCTTCACTACTGAAGGCAATGTCGGGATAGATAACCAACTCATCGCAGCTGGGACCTATGTCGCCCAAAGCTTTTTATTTAAACGTGATCTTAATGACTACAACTCTTCTCATCCCGGAGAACTCTTCATCTACCGGCCTGACCTCTGGCGCAACGCTCCCCGGGCTCTCAAAGAACTACCCATCAACTGGCAAGAAGTAGCACCGTGAGAGTTAGAGAGTTAAAAGTTTCGGCCAAAGGCCGATCAGCCTCTGGCTGACGAAGATCGAAGATATTTTAAGAAGTGAGAATTACGGACTTTCCAAACAGGTCCTTAGAGGATGTAAGTGATGATCCAATTTTTTTGAAAGCTTCTAACCTGATTTCTTCCCCACTGACGAGAGTAAATAAATCGTATATAATAATCACGATGCTAATATAGCTTGACTACGAAATGACAATTTAATTTCGTAACTCAAGCTAATATAGTTCGTATGTGTTAGTATACCGATTGCATTTGAAAATGCAGTGAGTATATACACGATCACCTTATTAGAGCAAGATTTTTTTACAAAAAATCCTGCAAACTCAAAGAAGATCGGTATATATAAGCGTCGTTTTATGGCCAAAATACTTTTTGTTGAAGATGACCCGTTGATTGTCAAAATCTACACCACCAGACTAAAGGCGGATGGTTATGAGGTGTTTTCCGCAGACAATGGTGAAGCGGGGCTAAAACTTGCGGAAGAAAATCTACCGGATTTGATAGTTCTCGATATCATGATGCCGAAGATGGATGGGTTTGCGGTTCTTGAAAGACTACGGGCCCACCCGCAAATGCAGAAAACACCGATCATTTTGTATTCTAATCTGGCGCATGAAGATGAAATCACGCGGGCCAAAACTTTGGGCGCGACCGAGTTTATAGTCAAAGCCAATTTGTCGCCAACAGAAATGGTAGAGAAGATAAAACAATACTTACAGAAATAATCAAATAAATACCAATTATCCAATAAATACCAATTTCAAATAATTGGATAATTTGAGAATTTGATAATTGGTGAATTGGAAATTATTGTATGATTACTCCTGCCCAACTGCGTGAAGTCATTCTTAAATCCGGGTTTGTTTCACCCGCCGACTTCGACGCGGCAACTAAAACCAGTGAGGAATTGGGCAAAGGATTGACCGATGTTTTGGCTTACCAAGGTCTCATTAGTGAAGATATTTTGGGCAAGTTGGTAGCTGATTATTACCACGTGTCTTATATCAATCTCCACAATAAAATCATCCCAAGTCAGGTACTTACACTCATCCCCGAAGAAGCAGCCAGTACTTTCCGGATGCTTCCCTTTAAACTCGAAGGCAGCGAAATTTCGCTCGCAATGGAAGACCCCGAGGATCTGGAAGGACGCGAATTCGTCAAACGTAAAACCGGCCGGCGCGTCAAAATATTCTATATATCCACCGCTGATTTGTCAGAAGCTTTGGGTCAATACAAACGCAATATCAAAGAGATTTTCCAAAAGATCATTGATGAAAATGTCGAAAAGTCCGAAGTCAAAAAAGAAAAAGATCTGGTCAAAATGGCAGCCGACCTGCCGGTGATCAAGATTTTGGATACGATTTTGGAGTTTGCCTCAGCGGAAGGCGCCTCCGATGTCCATTTTGAAGCTTTGGAGAGCAAATTTTTAGTCCGGTTCCGGATCGATGGGGCACTGCGAGATATCTTGACTTTGCCCAAAAATATGCATCCGGCGATCGCGGCCCGGATCAAAATCCTATCCCAACTTAAGATTGACGAACACAGGATCCCGCAAGACGGCCGGTTCAAATTTAAATTAAAAGACAACTTTATTGCGCTTCGGGTGTCTATCTTACCGGCATTCTTTGGTGAAAATGTGGTCCTTAGGATCTTACCTGAATCGGCCCGGCCGCTATCATTTGAAGAACTGGGAGTGACGGGACACAACCTGGAGCTAGTTAAAACCAATATCAGAAAACCGCATGGCATGATCTTGGTTACCGGCCCTACGGGCTCGGGAAAAACGACGACGCTTTATAGCATCTTAAACATATTAAATACCACCGAAGTCAAAATCTGTACTATCGAAGACCCGGTCGAATACGGTATCACCCGCGTCAACCAGATTCAGATAAATCCGGCGGCGGGGCTGACATTTGGGGCCGGTTTAAGATCGCTTTTGCGACATGATCCGGATATCGTGATGGTCGGGGAAATCCGGGATCAGGAAACGGCGGAGATGGCTATCCATTCGGCTCTGACCGGGCATCTGGTTTTATCGACCCTGCATACCAATGATGCGGCCGGGGCGATCCCTAGGTTTTTGGATATGGGGGCAGAGGGATTTTTGGTGGCTTCGACAGTCAATCTGGTAATTGCCCAAAGATTGGTGCGTAAAATTTGTCATGCTTGTATCGGAGAATACAAACCCAGCGCAGAAGTCCTGGCATATTTGGCTAAGTTTACGGACGCAAAAGAACTATCCCAAACTTTTTATCGCGGAAAGGGGTGTTCGGAGTGCGGTAACCGCGGGTATAAAGGCCGGGTGGGGATTTATGAGGCCCTGGAAATCAATGACGAAATCCGTAAACTAGTGATTGAAAGAGTGAGTGCCGAGGAGATAAAGGCGGCTGCCATCAAAAATGGCATGGTGCCACTTATCCGCGATGGCATAAATAAGGCGAGTGGTGGGATCACGACTATCGAAGAAGCCTTGCGGGTGATGCGGGAATAGTCCCGGCAATCTTATCTTTAAACAGATGGACAAAGTAAATCAGTGAAGGTTTGAGAATTTTTCATTATTTATTTCTACTTTCTGGGCATGCCCCAAGAAAGTAGACAAAGAAAGGCAGTCCGTGAAGGTTTTTGTATTTTTCTAACTTCGGACAGTCAGGGGGATCCCTCGGTTCATCCGCTACGCGGAGAACCGTCTCCCCACTTTTGCCACTTAGTAAGAAAAATTAACAAAAACGCTTCAAGGACTAAATTCTTTTGGCAAATCTGACTTACAAAGCATTGGATGCCAATAAACAAGTGACTATGGGTAGTCTGACGGCCAAAAACCGGCAGGAGGCAGCCCAAATCCTCACTAAGCGCGGCCTGTCACCGCTCGTGATTTCCGAAATCCCGGAACGAAGTACAGTCAAAGGTTCATTGCCCCAAATCGATCGGATCACCTTTTGTCGATATTTGGCGACGATGTTGGCTTCGGGATTGTCCTTGTCAGAGGGGATAGATGTGCTTCGGGAAGAAACCAAACAGCCCATGATGCGGCGAATTTTGGGCGATATGAGCTATAGTCTAGAACAAGGCCAGCAACTATCGAGTGTATTTGAGCGCTATCCAAATGTGTTTGAGCCATATTTCTTGACCCTAGTTCGGGCCGGGGAAGTCAGCGGCAAACTGGCCGACATCTTCAAATATCTGGAGAATGAACTGCGTAGCGAATACAGCCTCAAAGCCCACATCCAAGGCGCTTTACTTTATCCCGGGGTAGTATTTACGGCCATGCTGGGTCTTGGGATGATCATGTTTTTCTTTGTTTTGCCCCAAATCGGCAAAGTGTTTTTAAATTTGCGAATTCAACTGCCGCTTTTTACAAAACTATTATTTACCTTTAGTATCGCTTTATCCAAGCAGTTTATTCCGATCACGTTGGGTTTGATCATTGGTGCAATCGGCGCATTTTTTGCCTTGAAACGCCGGGTGGTCAAAGATGCTTTGTTGCGACTTATCCGGCCGATTCCGCTGATCAGTAATCTGATCAAGAAGGTGGATCTGGCCCGTTTTAACAGAATTTTTTCCACACTTCTTAAAAGTGCGGTGCCGATCACGGAGGCACTTGAAATTTCGCTAAGTTCCCTCGGTTGGTATGAGTTTCGCAAACTAGCCAAAGTTTTCCCCCAGGAGATCCGCAAAGGCAAGTCGCTATCCCAAACCGTCAAGGAATACCGTATTTTCCCGACTCTGGAGCTGCAAATGATCGCCGCCGGAGAAAAAACCGGCACTTTGGATGTGACTTTGGCAGATCTAGCTACCTTTTACGAAGAGGAAGTGGAAGAGGAACTCAAAAACCTGACCCAAATCATTGAACCGTTACTCATGTTGCTAGTTGGTATCGGAGTCGGAGTCATGATCATCTCCATCATCGGACCCATTTATAGTGTGGTGGGTAATTTCCAACAAGCAGCCGGGCCTCCCAGGTAAGTAGCTTAGTTGTTTAGAAAATTTACCCCAGTACCAGAAAGCCCCCGACTTCAGTCTGGGGATGAATGGCATTTTGGGCTTTCGGTACGGGGTTTCGCCTCCGGTACCAAACGAGAAGCCGCGGACTTTAGTCCGCGGAGGCTCACTTCTCTTCCCAGGAAATGAATTCATATTCACCTTGATCCGGAAAATAAGGCGGCGGATTCAAATACAAATTGGAGTCATAAGTGATGGTACGCGTTCTGAAACCTGAAGTGGGACCGGTGCCAAAATTCCAATACGATTTTTGATTGCTGATGACCGAACCGTAAATAGTCAAACTATTGCGCACAGCACTCGAATAATTACTGCAGCCGGTGACTTTGTAATTATGTCGGATGATCCGGCCGTTTTGGGCTAGAAGAGCTGCATCAATCGCAAAATCATTGGGAACGTTTAGGCCGTAGTAAATATTATTTTGAGCAAATAAACCCAGGGATGAATGACCATCTTTGGCAATATAAGTAAGATTATTGGGAATCCAGATATTCATTTTGTTGACATCAATTGGGAATCTGGCCGCGACGACTGTCACCCGACCGTTGACTATACCTTCAACCCAAACATGATCTTCGGCGAAGATAATCGGCTTATCGACGATGGAGTAAGTGCCCAATACAGTTTCGCCAGTAATATTTTGATATAAATTTTCACAACCGCTTTCTACACTCCACCCTTTTTGGTTACCAGCCGTAGTTACTTTTTTGACAGTATAATTGCCGTCTGAAGTAAAGAGAATATGGTAGCCATAGGCGCCTGATGCGGCTAGATACACTCCATTATTTTGCGCGGCAGTTTTCATCGTCGAGAAGTCCAGAGCTAAAGCATTGAAATCGACCGGAGGAACTGGAAAGACCCACAAACTCGATGGTCCCCCAGCACCCCAGACGCCGTTTTTGGTTTGAGATGGATTGCAGCCGGTTTCCGAACCACAAGTATAGGTAGCTTTGGCACTTTGGACAGTAGAATCGTTGACGCCGTCCATCCGAATGCCGCCGTTACTCATCACTTGACCATGAACGGTGAGTCCCGATCCGAACCATACATTGGCGTTATGTAAAAATGAATATTTCGCAAGTGTCGGGATACCATAGCGAGCTACTACCGTGCGTTTAATCTCAGGATAACTATTGACATAACCTTGAGAGGTGATAGTGACGATTGAGGAACCTGATGCCGGCGGGGAAAGCGTCAGAGTAAACGTGCCTTCAGTCGCTCCATATGGGTCGGATAAAGGATGCACATAGGCACCGGGTTCGCCCGTACCGTCGGTAAAATCAAGCGGATCGTGGGCTAGGTGCCAACGATAGTATTCGGCTCCGGCTTGGGCTACAGTCAAAGCTTTTTCAAAGGCTTCATCTCGGGCTTGTGAGGTGTATTGAGTGGCGGCGACTATCACCAAGCCACCGATGGCTGCGGCAAAAGTCACTCCCAGGATCAAAACCAGGATTGAGATACTACCTCGTTTATTAAACTTTCGCATCATAGATTGTCTTTCAGACTACGAATAGTAACTCCTGACGTGAGTTCATACGGTTGCGCGGCATAATCTGGATTTACGTCAATCCGCAAATAAACGGAAACATAGCGCGTATTTAATATCCGATTTGCGTTACTTAAAGGATTGTTGACCGTATCACTTGGCCAACTGCCATTATAATAAGTAATTAGTGGGTTGCCGGCAAGATTTACAAACGAGGCAATAGTGGTGATTTGTTCGTTGATCGTGGGATAACTTACAGGCACTTGTGTCGGTTCAATGACGCCTTTTTTGAGATCCGTGCCATCCAAGAAATAACGGACGCGGTCAGTGCGGCTGTCACCCGTGACATCGCTAAAAAAAACAATCGTGTTATCATCGGTCTGTTCAAGCGTCCAGGCGCCGTTGTCGCCGCTTCTGGCTTCGCGTAGTTCCCTTAGCATCATCGTCATCGCAAACTGGGCTTGATTGATGCTTTGATATTCTTCAAAGGAAAACGAGTAATTTTTGAGATAATAAACCAAAAATCCCGCTGCACCGGCTACTACCACGGCAAAAATAAAGGTGGCGACCAGGACTTCGACTAAGGTAAATCCGAGATTGGTTTTGATGATATTTAAACGTTTCATTATGGCTCTAAATTTAAAATAATGGTTTGTTGGTTGTTGCCGGAAATGGAAACTGATGCCGTCGCCTCTTGATATCCACCGGCAGTGACTTTGAGATCGTAATTTGCCACACTTAAACTGCCGAAAAACGCTTGGCCCATATCGGGAGTGCCTGTAATTCCGGCGGAAACAGAAGCGTCATAACCACCTCCGAGATTGGTAAGTTGGGCGCTGGCTGAAGACAAAAGTTGTTGGGCGGCATCCTGCATGATGACTAGAAGCGAATTATTGGTTTTGGGCACATTGACCATATTTACTGTCATGTTGGTAGCAGGAGACAAAGACAGGGGATTTGGTGGGTTGGATCCGGCCAGATTATAACCAGAACTCGAAAAATCCAACGTATAAGTATCCCATTCTAGTCCTGGGATAGTCACCGTTCCGCCACCGGTATTGGTGGAAAATGAGTACTTGTATACCGGAAAGTCATTGGTGTCATAGCCAATGATTCTGTTTCCGCGCAGGGTAAACTGGACGTTACTAACAGTAGGATAACCGGAAGCGCGACTACCCAAGGAGTTAATGATGAGTGAAGATACTTGATCTATAGCAAAAGACAGTTGGGTAAGCTGCCCCTCAATCACGGTTGCTAGCGGAGTCAGGGGATTGGCGACTTCTTGTGTGGAGTAAGTTTTATCTGTCGAGTAGTTGGTTTTGGTCACGGTGATTTGATAGCAAGCGATGCAAGCTGGAGCTCCCGGAATCACCACCAAACCATTGCTATTGGTTAGCGTTTGCATGTGAATTTGGGGATTGACTGCGGTATTGTCAATCGTGACTGTGGCTCCTGATACGGGCAAAGCTTGGGCATTAAACACTTGCAAAAATAACGTCCCGCCGCCGGCGATAGTTTCGATACCCTTTGGAGCGATATTGGTCACCAGAGTCACCGGATAACGCGCGGGATAGACTCCGCCCCAAGTGATTTCCACTCTGACCCGCTTGTAATCGGTATTGATGAGATCTTGAGGCGCCACGTCATCGAACAGGTCATCAACATACAAGATTGAAGTAGTGACTATAAAATCTTGATTGTTTAAGGCGACAGTTTCGGTTGGGAGAATCGCTCCGCTGGGGATCCCACCGACAGTGCCCACATCAACATATGGCAAATTGCGGACAGTTTCCATTTTGGTTTGGGCTAGAGCCAAAGCGGTTTCGCGGACCCGGGATTCACCCACATTTTGTAAAATTTGCTGGATAATGAGGGCCAGACTGGCAAAGAAAATACCCAGGACAGCCAAAGCCACCAATGTCTCTACCATGGTAAATCCAGAAATTTTCTTACCTGAAAAAGAAGATCGCAGTAAGCGTTTTTGAAAGATAAACTGTAGTCGGCAGATCATAAGTCTATATTACGTATTTCCGCCTGTTGGCACAAGTTTGACTTTCGTAGATTTTGTTTATCTATCCGTGATACAATTTTAAACAAGCCAATTTATACTTGGTGTATTGTTGGTACTCAAATATGTTTTCACTGCCCGATCTCATACTACCAAAACGGAAACACTTTGGTTTATCTATAGGAAGGACTTCACTGCGTGGGGTAGAGGTGGATCGTAGCGGGAAAGTAAATGCTTCCGCCGAGATATTACTACCCAAAGATGCATTCAAAGACGGAGTAGTCGAGAATCAAGATGTTTTCACCGAGGCCCTCAAAAAACTACTGCAGAGTGGTAAGTTTAGTACCAACTATGTGGCTGTTTGTTTTTCGGAAATTTATGCTTTCAGCCGTACCTATAGCCTACCCATAATTTCTCCGGCAGAAATTGGGGAAGCCGTCTCGTGGCATGTGAAAGATCTGTTTCCTTTTCCGGAAGATGAAATTTATTATGATTGGAAACTTTTGGGAACTCTGGATAAGGAACACCAACTGGAAGTGGTGGCCGTGCAAAAACAAGTCATCGATTCCTTGGTGACAGTTTTGACGAGTGTGGGTCTTAAACCACTAAGTTTTGAACCCGGAGCGGCAGCTATAGCCAGACTTTTACATCTTCCGCCCAAGTCACAGGTACTCGTGACAGAAATCAACCGTAAAGGGGCTTATATCACTTTCGTCGAAGGCGAGAAATCACTATTCACGACTGTCGTCAACTATACTCCCGAAGATACTCCCGAGAGTTATTTCAAGAATATCAACCAAACTCTCAAAGAAACGGAAATTTATTATCGCCACAAAGAAGTGATCAAATCCGAAACAATTGAGGTGGTTTTGACTGGTGAATTGGTTGCGGGAGACTGGGGGAAATGGGCGACCAACAACATCAAGTATCCTACTAAAATATTAAAAACCCAAATGACCCATCCAGCTTTTAACAAAGCCTATGCCGCCGCGATATCTGAAATAGTTCCACCCGCGGATGAGCGGTCAATCAACCTGATTCCCAAAGATTTACAACAGGTTTATGATGCAGAAAGAACCGGTAAATTTTATCGAACACTTCTTATCGAAGCGAGTATTTTTTCCGGAGTGATTTTAGCGCTTTCGATGTTGGTCTTTTTTATCATTTCTTGGGAAAGACAAAAATTGGAGTCGCGGACTAAAACGTTGACTAGTGCCAACAAGCAGCAAACGACCGACACCAAAAATTTATTGCTTTTAAATGCCCAAGCCCAAAATATTGTGGCCTTGGCGCCTCTTAGAACTACGCCCAAAGACAAGTTGCTTGTACTCCAAAGTATCCTGCCGGAAGGCGTCAAAATCATCCAGTGGGATTATGATGATAGCAAATTGACCTACCAATTGGTGGGAATTGCCGTTAGTCGGCAAGATCTATTGACATTTAAAAACAAACTTGATCAGACAGACGAATTTACAAAAATTTCTTTACCATTGGGGTCGCTCGAACAGCCGGCCGATGTGCGGTTTTCGATTACATTTGTAGCTAAGAAATAAACTTATGCCAAATACCAAGCCTAAAACAGTGCGCGCAAATCCAGTCCTTTTGTGGGGGCTGATTTTCGCCGTGATGATTTTAGTGAACGCTTTGTTTATTTTCTTTGCCTTAAATGAAACTAAAACTGTGAAATTGCTTAAGACAGAATTGGTTTCGCTTGAACAGGACGGGCGGATCATTGCTTCAGCTCAAGAGATTAACGATAAATATCGTAAAGAAATAGACCTGATTTCCAACGTCTTTCCCAATGAAGAATCTTTGCCAGTGTTTGTACAGAGTCTAGAGACCCAAATTCGAAATACTGCAGACGAATATACTATCAAATTTAATTCAATCACTCCTTTGACTGAACAGGACAAATTGTTTTTGCCTTTGACTATCACTCTAGAGACGGATCTAACAAGACTCATAAAATTTTTGGATGCGTTGGAGCACCTGAGCTATATGACTCATGTTAGTAGGATAAGTGCTAAAGTGCCTGATGGTTACACTACTAAAGGTGAATATAATATCGGGGTAAAAATATATGTTCAAAAACCTTTCTCTGCCAAATAAGGAAACTCTGGTGATCGTAAGCATCGGGTTGATAACCGGGCTACTACTGCTTGTCAATTTGGCAGTCTTTATTCCGACTTTAATCGATGTTTATCAATCGAACCCGCAAACCACCAATAAAGATCCGATTGATGTCGAGTCGGTCAACGAGGCCATCGAATATATTAGTCCCTAATTTTCACAAAGATCATTGACAACCTATATGGCATTTGTTACGCTAAATTTAAGTTCAAATTTCACCATTTTTTCCAATAAAATTTGACTTAGGTGAATATCAGATAGGAGGTGATATAAGTGAAGCACTTAATCAACAAATTGTCCCGAAACCAAGGTTTTACCTTGATAGAACTACTCGTAGTCATTGGTATCATCACTATTTTGGCTGCAGTCGTGTTGGTCGCGGTAAATCCAGCCCGTCAATTTGCCAGTGCCCGAGATACCCAAAGACGAGCTGATTTATACGGGATCACTAATGCTATTTACCAATACGCCACTGAAAACAATGGTAATTTGCCGCCGGTGATCACAACAACACCGACTCACATCGGAACCACAGGTATAGATTTGGCACCAGTGATAGTGCCGACGTATATCGCCGCCATGCCGATGGACCCATCAAATGGGACTCTTCAAGACACGCAATATACGATATACAGAGATGCAAATGGTCGAGTCGTAGCCACAGCATCAAGTGAACTAACTGCCGGTACTAGTATTACCGTGGTTCGGTAAAGTAGAAGATACATAAAATACAAACCCTCCCCCAAAAAGGGGAGGGTTTGTAAGTGTGATTAGACTTAGGGCGCGTACCAAAATCACCTTCACAAACTGCCGCGTCTATTTGGCGAGATTCGTCGTTACCTGACTCGCTCAAGTATACATCGTATACTATCGCTTAATCAGACGCCTAGAATCTCATCCAAATATCCGGCGTGATTTTATAAACGTTATTTTGGTACGCGCCCTTAATGCAAGAAAGCTCGTAAGCCAGATTCTGTTTTTAGACAATCATTTATCTAATGCCCGTATGCTTTAGCTCGTTCCCGATTTGATCGGGATCCCGAATGCGTGGGTTTTTGACGAGCTGTTCGACGGTTGCAGCGGGTGGGATTGTCAGCGTTTCACGCATGTTCCTTAGCCGTCAGGCTGTAGGATCATGATCGTCTCTGTGACTCTCTCATCCTGTCAATTCAGGAATCGTTCCCGATATTTTTCAATATCAGGACACCCGATCCAGATCCGCCTCCGCCGGTTGGCGAGTATCGAATCTGGAGAGGAACTTGCGTTCCTTCCCCTGCATTCTGCTGTCTGGACTTTCCTGAGGGTACCATTTGATACCCCCCGATCATCCGGCTTCCTTGCGCACTTATTATACCAAAATCAGATAAAATTTGCCTTGTTGTTAGATTATGATTTTTAACCTGAGTTACGAAATAGTGTTTCTGTCATTCTGGTAAGCCGAAGGCGCATCCAGAATCACTTGACAATACAACTTAGTCAAGGCTAAAGCAGCGTAATTCGTTAGATTCTGGACACTTGTCCGCCTTTGGCGGAAGCCAGAATGACGCATTACTTATTCTGACAGCCTATTTAATTTCGTAATTCAAGCTAATTAATGAGCTAAGACGTTACCGGCTGTGACAGCCGTTGTTGGAATAGCGGTGTCTGGAGAACCAAGTTGGGTATCGTATATTTTATTTCCTAAAGCATCTTTAATCTGAATACGAATGGTATTTGCGCTCTCACTTCCAGTTACAAGAAAATTGTAGGTTCCTGATTCGTTGATCGTTCCTGTTCCCGTTAGCGTTCCTATTCCGTTGCTGATAACAAGCGTATTGATAGAAGATGCGTAAAAATGGAAATCAGCAGCGTTAAAATCCATGCTGAATTGTCTGTTGCCAACTGGTACAGTTTCTTGATATTTGTAGCTGAGACCAAAGAAGATGTTTCCGGTCAGACTTGGATTTTGTGTATAGGCACCAACGGGTGATGTAAATTTTTGTCCTGCTGAAAATAACCCTTGTGGAGTTGGGCTATAAACTGAGAGATACTGAAAAGTTTCTGTTTCTACTCCGCCATCTTTATCGGTAACAGTGAGCGTAATTAGATACACGCCTGATGAAGTATAAATATGGCTATCTGACACTGATCCTGATCCACTTGTCTCTGTAATAGTCCCAGAAGAAGTGTTCCCATCCCCCCAGTTCCAAACAGCAGTATGTGTGTCTAAAACCCCTTGATCGGTGAAATTAGCTGATACGGTAGTTGCGGTATTTATCTGAATAGGGTTCATAGACACCGTTATCGCCTCAACTGATGGAGGAACATTATTCACAGTAACAGTTGTCGTCTTCGTCCCCTCGGATCCTTGAGTGTCGGTAACAAAAACTGTAGCCGAATAAGATCCATTATCTTGATAAACATGATTTAGAGTAAAATTAGTTCCCGAAAGAGGTAATGATTGTATTCCTGATCCGTCTCCATAGTTAACTATAGCTGTCCAAGAAAAAGAATCCGGATCGGTAAAAGATCCTGTGTACGAATAGGTATTGTCCTCATTTAATGAGACGCTTGGAATTATATTTACAGAAGGCGCGATATTAATGTATTTACGATATAAATAATTTCCTACGTTTGTTCTATCTGTATCCGAAAGAGCAGAGTCATAGACGATAATTTCGCTAATATCACCGACCAATGGCTTTCCCCCACTAAGTCCACCTATACCAAAAATGTCACCACAGGAAAAATTACCATCTAAAGAATATTGTTCTACACTGTCGACATAAAACGAGTAACTGGTTCCCGAGTTCAGGGTAAAAATATGTGTGCCGCTAGTCGGCATAGAGTTAAACTGTGCTGCTCTGTTTAGACGAAAGACGCCTAGATAAGAATTGCCGTAGACATTAAAGCGCCAATACGAGTCGGTAGCGGGATTTGTATCAACTACGTTATAATTAGTAGCGTTTAATGGTCTTGTTACTACAAACAAAGAGGCCTGGTTAGATAGACTATTGCATAGATTACCGTTTAATTTTAATTCTTGCCCGCCACTAAATGTTATTGTTGGTAATCCATTAATGCCTAAAGTAGTGTATGTTGGTTGTTCTGAAGATATCAGTTGTTGTAATGTGTATCCGTTACCTGATGAGTCAGACCAAGTGGAAACAGCATCGTTGTCATTCAACTGCAATGACTCTGGTTTATACCAAGCAGTCAGACCTGGGACATCAGATGGTAAAAAAGAAGGGGGAGGAGGAGTTGGTGTAGGCACTGGGCTAGGGGGAGGAGTTGGTGTAGTTGCAAAGTACTTACCGTATAAGTAACTTTCTATGTTTGTTCTATCTGTATCCGAAAGAATCGAGTCATATACAATAACCTCGCTAATATCCCCAACTAAAGTTTTTCCTCCACTCATTCCACCAATACCAAATATATCTCCACACGAGAAGTTGCCACCCACGCTGTTTTGTAGTACGCGATCCTTGTAGAATGAATAGTTTATTCCTGACTCTAGTGTAAAGATATGAGCACCAGCATTTGGCATTGCAGACATACGATCGACTCTATCGGGACGAAAGACACCTGGGTAAGAAGTCCCATCTCCATCATACCGCCACCATGTATCAGAAAGTGGATTCGTATCCACGATATTGTAAGCTTCATCGTTTAACGGTCTTGTTACTACAAACAAAGTGACTTGATTGGAGAGGTTGTTACATAAATTACCGTTTAGTTTTAACTCTTGATTTCCCTCAAATCTTACCGTTGGAAAACCATTGATTCCTGCAGCGGTGTAATAAAATGGCTGTTTGGAAGATGTCGCTTGCTCCAATGTATACCCATTACTCGAAGAATCTGGCCAATTGGAAATAGGATCATTATTATTAAGTTGTTGCAATGATTCTGGTTTATACCAAGCAGTCAGACCTGGGACATCAGAAGGAGAAAATGCGTAGGACTTATTCGTTAAAAGAAAGCTAAGTAAAAAAAGACCATAAAGGACAAATGTAAATTTTTTCATTGAACTAAATAAGAACTTAACTCTTCAATTAATATTGAAATTAAAAACTAAATATAAGTCAACAGGTGTAATTGAAAGCTGATTTTTTAAAGTGTTTGTGCCTATAAAATTTCATATTCGTCCTTTACTGCCTTTACTGCACTATTTTTTTAAACTTTGGTGATACGAATTTTCTTATTAAACCAAAGATGTGATTATAGATTCATCTCGGATGCATAATATATTGGTCATTTCTTTATAAGTATTAGCATGGTAATTGTATAATAGCAAGTCGGAAGATATAGGAATTAGCTTTTCTGCTTCTTCATTTCTTCCGATATCATACAGCAGGAAGTTGTTCAAATGTAACAAGTCTAAAAGTTCTTTTGCGTTATTTCCACCGCGCATGTATCCATAGGGCCAAAATTCTAGAATAAGGATAACATGATTGTTGTTTCGGAGAATTTTTGACATTCCTTGCAATGCTTTTACTTCTGCTCCCTGAATATCCATTTTGATTAAATCTATATGATAATTTGATTTAGCTACAAAGTAGCTGTCCAGTGTAATGCTTTCAACTTGAATACATTTATCTTTGCGGTTTTGGGTAAACATTTTGTTGTCTCCTTTATTTTCGTTAGAGAGATAAAAATTTATCTTTTTATTTACATTTGATACTGCTTTATTAACAATAACCACATTGGTAAGTTTATTTGCGGTTATACACCGTCTTAATAAGACTAAATTCCTGGGATCTGGTTCAAAAGAAAAAACTTGACCGGTTTTTCCTACAAGACCTGATGAAATTAATGTGTAGTATCCTATATGAGCCCCTATGTCTACTACAGTATTTCCTTTTTTAATTAACTTTTGGAACAAGCTCGTTTCAAAAGGTTCGTATTTGCCATAATAATACAAGGAACTTGACAATGGATCGTCTGCTTTGTGAATAAATAATTTTTTACCTTTAACTGTCAAAACATTCGGTCTGGGAACAGCGTTATTAAACTTAGCAGCTATAAGGAGGAGGATTCGGGATTTCCATAGCCCGCTTTTATTAAACAAAAATGACAAAATCCTGATAATTTTTATTTTCATTAATACTTTCTATTTTAACATGGGTTATTGATAATCTATTCACAACTTTGCGCTCTCGGAACTAAGTAAGGGCAGATTAAGCTAAATTTGTCCGCTGTCTGGAATTTATTATTTATGCTACTATTTTAGTACCATGATAGATTCTCCAACGTTCACTCAAAATCCAGCTTCTGTTCCACCACAAGTTCCCAACCCAAATCCAGCTCCAGCAGCAAATCCGATACCTGTACCGCCGCCAGCTCCACCGACTCCACCGCCACCACCGGCTTCTCCAGCCCCGTTTTCGCCAGCTTCCCAGCCACAACCGGTGACGCCCCCACCTGCAAGTTCACCACCTCCGGCAGCATCTTCAACTTGGGTTGCTCCAGCTTCGGAAAATAAACCCCGCAACAAAATGTTCATTGCACTTGTAGCCATAGGCTTGCTGATCTTTTTGGGTATTATCTTTGCCGGTACATTGGTGGCGGATCAACTACGTCGGAATAATCCTTTTAAGGAAGTGAATCTGGATAAAGGGGGCAAAACAAATCTCCTGGCCCCGATCATCAAAGAAGACTTATCAAAATATGATAAAGATACAGACAATGACGGATACCCGGATTTTATAGAACAGGAACTGGGACTTGATCCCAACCAATCCGAATTTGTGCGCTGCGGGGGTGGAAAAGGATGTGCAGATCCGACTTTGACAAATACAGCCCAAAGCAAGAAAAATGTCATCATCATATTGGACGCATCTGGAAGCATGGGACTCACAATTGGGGGACAGACCAGAATGGACGCGGCTAAGGCAGCTATCAAAAATTATGTATCCCAGGCAGCAAGCGATACAAATATCAGTTTGGGGTTAATGGTCTATGGACATAAGGGGTCCAATTCTCAAACAGATAAGCCAATTAGTTGTGCCGCTGCAGAAGTGATAGCCGCAATTGGTACAGTTAATTCCTCCACCATTGACAGTTATTTGGCTACCATCCAACCTACGGGTTGGACGCCCATGGGACTGGCTATCACCAATGCTCAAGCCGCATTTACCGGCAAAGATGGGGAAAGAAACGAGATCATTCTAGTCACCGATGGAGATGAAACGTGTGACTCAAATCCCATCGGAGCAGCAGGCAACATCCACAATTCGGCGGCAAAAGTGACAGTGAATGTGATTGGTTTTGCAGTCTCCGCTGCCGAGCAAGCGACTTTGAACGGGATTGCTTCTGCCGGAGGAGGCAGTTTTACAGTTGCGAGTGACTCTTCAGAGCTCATCCGCGTCATGAGCGAAAAACTGGAAAATTTGAAAAAGTTGACCGAACAAACCAAATGTGAAACAGCAGCGTACGGTAATTTCTTGACTTGTGAAAGCGATACTTTTAACAAAGTTTACGATTACATAAATAAAAAGAAAAGCACTTACTACAAAAAAGAGATCACTAAAGCTGAATTTGATCGGTTGACTACTTTAGGCGAATTAGTATTTCAACTGCACGACGAACGCCGAGAAAAAGGTGTGAATGCATCTAGATAAAATATACCTTCTTTGTTACCGGTAACAAACCGGTTTTCCACCTCGGGTCCTCTGTCAGTTCCTAAGTTTCATTTTGATTGCAATTGGCAAACTTCTTGGTTAGAGTAATACTAGGTCCATTTATGAAAAAAATCTTCAAAGGAAAACAGATTTATTTGTTGTTAGCTATATTTTTGTTAGTTATTGTCAGCTCCGGTTTATTGATCGCTGCTTTCGGTCAGGTATATCAGAGTAGCTTGGAAAAGTATCGCAATCCGGCTCCATTACCGCCGACAACGCTAAATAAGGCCAAGATCCGCAAAGTCACCATCCGCAAAGGAGATGAAGCCAACTGTATTGAGGTGACACCCGATGGTGTAATCCGGGTATTTGCCCAATGCGGTGGTGAATTGACTGATGCCAATCGGGTATTAGATGCCAGAAGTATTTTGAAATTGTTTAAGTTTTTATCGAATGCTGATTTAGACAAACTTCAAAATAAAGGCTCTGGAATTGTTTACGAACTGACGATCGAAACTGATACGGGAACCCAGGTGATTTATATCACTGGAGATGGGGGAGGTGGTGGTGGTGGGGGTGGAGGAGAAGAAATCATCCCCATCATTGAGGATATCAAAGGTAGTTTACCTTCGCCTTCTCCTGAATCTTCTGGTACTTCTGCCACACCGGCGCCATCAGGTAGCACCTCTCCACAAGCAAGTCCCGGGTCTAGCGCAAATCCGTCGCCGAGCGCATCTCCTCAAGCCGGGGGTGGGCAACCGACATTTGTGTGTGACTATCAGGATTTTGCAAATCCCCTCAAACGGCCGTTTAATGTCTCAAATATACTTTGTAGTACTGATCCTTCACCGGCACCGCAATGATGCAAAATACAAAAATGACCAGGTTTCGTCTCCGTACCGGAATGTTACTCATCGTTTTATTGGGGTTAATTATCTATTTTAATTCCCTGCAAAACGATTTCATTACTGGTGATGATGAAGACCAGATCATCAATAACCGGCAAGTCCACTCCTGGAAAAATATTCCGGCCCATTTTGTCGGTAGTACCTATTTCCGGGAAGAAAACGACACTGCTTACGGTTTGTATTACCGGCCGCTCATGCAGACAGTGTATTCGTTGATTTACAATGCAGTCGGACCGGATCCGCTTTATTTTCATCTCACCCAACTACTTCTGCATATTGGTAATGCGTTACTGGTTTTTTTACTGTTCAAGCAGTTTGGCAAAATTGTCTGGGCATTTTTGGCGGCACTTATATTTTTGGTGCATCCGCTAAACAGTGAAGCAGTTTTGCATATAGCCAATATGCAGGAAAATTTATTTTTTTTCTTCGGTAGTTTGGCCCTCATAATACTTACGCAAAGCCCCAACCCTAAATTGACACTTAACCGTGCTCTGGGTATTGGTACAGGGTTACTTTTTTCCTTGTTGGCCAAAGAAACCGGCGGGCTGTTTCTACTAATTGCAGTTTGGTATGTGTTTCTTTTGCAGCGGAAAATGTTACCCCAAATATTAACTGTGGTGGGAGTGACTGGCGGTATTTATGGATTTATGCGTGGGCTAGCGGGAATTGGGTGGGGTAGCGATTCAATTGCACCGATCAACCACGTTTCACTTGGGGTAAGGCTCTTGACTATACCCAGAATCATCTGGGAATATCTATACAAATTTATATTTCCCCAGCAATTGTCTTTGGCCCAGTTTTGGGTTGTCCAAAGAGTGACGTTTACCGATTTTGTCCTGCCACTTATCGGAGTTGGGTTAGTGATGTGGGGTTTATGGTATGGCCGAAAAGAATTGGGTCGGGGAATAACTCCGGATAAAAAAGGAGCTTACAGCTTTTTTTTACTGTGGTTTTGGCTGGGGCTACTGGTACATATTCAGTTAATTCCGCTTGATGCGACCTGGGCCGAGCGTTGGTTTTACTTTCCGCTGGTCGGGTTATTGGGGTGTCTCGTGCTCATTATGACCGAGGTGCGGATCCGCAGACGTTATTTAATTATTTCAGCCAGTTTAATCCTGCTTTTAGCACTGCGGACACTAGTGCGTTCGTTTGACTGGTATGATTCCAAAACTTTACTCACCCATGATATAGCTTTGACGCAGGGAAACTACTATTTGGAAAATATGTTGGGTGCGCTCTACATCCAGGATAAAAATTACGCTGCGGCCGGGCCTTATATCGAATCTTCGGTGGCAGCTTATCCTTATTTTGGCAATCTGACCAATTTAGGCATCATTTACCTCAAACAAAAAAACTATCCGCAAGCCAAAATCTATTTTGAAAAAGCCCTCGGTGCCCGCGGCAACTATGCTACTTACCAAAATTATGCCAATTTTTTGCTTTATATCCTCAAGGATTATCAGGCAGCGCACGATTTTACCGAAAAGAGTGTGGTCCGTTACCCAAAAGCCGGACTCATGTGGTTAGTACTGGCTCAAGCTCAATACTATTTGGGCGAAAAAGACCAAGCTTTAGCTTCATCCTGGACGGCTTTTACTTTAAAACCCTTTGATATGACATATGATGTTTATCTGACCATTCGTGAAGGAGGGATACTGGATACGGAAAAATATCTGCGGCAGGAATAAGACAGGACTTTTTCATCGACTCTTACCAATAATCGAGTGTTCATCATGTTCATAATCACGTGTAAATCCCAGGCCTTGATGAACACATGGAACTAAACATGATGACACCTGATACTGGAAACAATGAATACTTACTAAAACTTTTGTATACTTTTGCCGAGGATCGTGTTAGGCTAAAAATATGAGACGCGGGTTTACCCTAATTGAGTTACTGGTGGTGATAGGGATTATCACTATTTTGGCTGCAGTCGTGTTGGTCGCGGTGAACCCGGCCAGGCAATTTGCCAGTGCCAGAGATACCCAAAGACGAGCTGATTTATATAGCATTACCAATGCGATTTACCAATATTCAGTTGAAAATAACGGTTTGGTTCCCGGTGTGATCACGACTATACCAACACAGATTGGGAGTGGTGGTGGGTTAATCGATTTGGCCCCGATACTTACGCCGACGTATATCGCTACCATGCCCAAGGATCCTTCAAACGGGAATGATGTTAATACGCTCTACACTATCTATAGAGATGCCAATAACCGATTGGTAGCTACCGCGGCGAGCGAACTGACTCCCGGTACCTCGATCCAAATCATCCGCTAAATAAATGAGTAAAAGTGAGTTAGCTTTGATATAATCCCACTAACAATATTTATCATCTGTATGCGAGACGTTGTGTCAAATTTCATCAAGAGTAAACCCATCTTAATTCAGGTTGCAAAAGATGGGGTGTGGGAAAACACTTGGAATATTGATCTTAGCAAAAGTGTTCCGGAAGAGGTGGAAATTGAACAATATTTAAAACGAAGCGTTTACAAAGATGTGGCGGTCGAAGTGGTATTTCAAGAAGCGCCAGATGTATTTTACATTTTAGGAATGACTTTTAACTCTCACTTGAAGACACGGACTGCCAATGATTTTTTGCAAGTTTTTATTAACGAAGTTATAAATTATAGCGATTTTAAAGATTTTGTCGACCACTTAGACCAAAGAATCGTCGGTCAGGAATTTTTGCTAACTGGGATTCCTGACTTGATTCGAATCGGAATAGTCAATCACTGGTTTTCTGTTGGGCCGTGTTTGGTTTGGCAAAAAAATTGGCCAAAAGAAATGTCTAGGCATAAGCTTGAACAAAGATTAGAGACCAAACCGGAAGTGATCGAAACTGACTTGAATTATCAAGGCATGAGTTTTATTTTTAACATCGAAGGCAAACAGCCCGGTCTTTGTCATTGGATCAAATCCCCTTGCAGTAAAAGAGATAACGGTGTTTGGAAGTTGGATCGACAGCTGATTTTAGACTATTTGCATTCATGGCAAGGTTTCCTCACAGCATAAATATCCTAAATACTGGTTTTAGGTGCGGGTGTTATAATGAACGCAACAAAATAAGGCGGGCACATTTATGATTGGTTGTCTCAAAGGGACCGTCATCCACAAAAAACCCGAGAGTCTTATCCTACTCGTCGGCGGTGTGGGTTATCTGGTACATGCGGCTCCCAGTTGGCTTTCACAAATGAGGCTGAATACGGAGAGTTTGTTGTATATCCATACTCATGTACGTGAGGATAACCTAAGTCTCTACGGATTTGGAACAGTCTCCGAATTGGAACTGTTTGAACTGCTGCTTTCAGTTTCCGGGATTGGACCAAAGACAGCCCTGGCTATCGTGGATCGGGGTGTAGATAAAATCCGACAGGCGATCGCTTCCGCCGATGTAGCCTTTTTTACGACCATTCCCCGCCTGGGCACCAAAAATGCCCAAAAAGTGATCATTGAGCTCAAATCCAAATTGGGGAGCACGTACGAATTGGATTTGCAAAACACCGACTCGGGTGAGACGCAAGAATTGATGACTGCTTTGGTCGGGATGGGTTTTTCCAAAGCTGAAGTAGTGACAGCACTTCGGAAATTGCCGGTCACCGCCGTGAAACTATCAGACAAAGTGCGACAGGCTTTAAAAATCCTGGGTCAAACCAAATTATGAGTATTACCGCCATCCCAAATTTAAAAGCCAGCCCCAAAGAAGTGTTGTCCAAAGACGAAGAATTGCTGTTTGTATCGCTGCGGGCGCGCGACTGGGCAGAATTTTGCGGCCAGGAAAAAATCAAAGCGGCTTTAAAAATCAGTCTGGGAGCAGCCAGGAAACGTAAAGACGTACTTGAACATATTCTTTTGTACGGCCCGCCGGGGTTGGGTAAAACTACTCTTGCACATTTGATTGCCAAAGAAATGGGTAGCCAGATCAAAGTCACTTCCGGGCCGGCGATAGAGCGCGCGGGTGACTTGGCAGCCATTCTCACCAATTTGGCACCCGGAGACATCTTGTTTATCGACGAAATCCACCGTCTACAAAGAGTGGTTGAGGAAACGCTGTATCCGGCGATGGAAGATTACTGTTTGGATATTGTGATCGGTAAAGGGCCCGGAGCCCGAACCGTGCGTTTGGATTTACCCCAATTTACGATCGTGGGAGCCACTACTAGAATCGGTCTGTTGTCCTCGCCTTTGCGAGATCGGTTTGGAGTCATCCACCGCCTAAGTTTTTACGAACCCGAGGCTTTAAGTAAAATCATCAGTCGGGGAGCTAGTAAACTAGGTGTGCCGATAGATGTTGATTCGACCCGAGAACTTGCCAGAAGAGCCCGGGGGACGCCGCGAATTGCTCTAAAGCTACTTAAGCGCGTCCGCGATGTGGCCCAGATCAAAGGTGATGGGAAAATCACCAGGGCTATGGTGGATCAAGCTTTAGATTTGTTGGAAGTCGATCCTTTGGGTCTGGACGAATCTGATCGGCGCCTACTTATTTCAATCATTGATAAACACGCCGGGGGTCCGGTTGGGATCGAGACTATCGCCGCGACTATCTCTGAAGATATAGGTACAGTGGAAGAAGTGCTGGAGCCGTATCTCATGCAAATCGGTTTTTTGAAACGCACGCCGCGCGGCCGGGTCGTCACGCCACTGGCTTTTGCTCATCTGGGAAAGAAAATCCCACCCAATTTATCCCAAACAAAACTCTTTTGAGAGCCACAGCTGTTTTGTGGGTCATTTTACTCCCACCCGACGAGTAGGATAGCTAGACACCTCCGGTTTTAGTCGAACGTTAAGTGTTTTATACCCTCCAGGGTTCTTTGATAGCCGACTTGATCCAAAGTAAACTCCCTTAATTTTTGCAACTTTGGAAAATAATCTAATAGTAGTTCTTTATTCAAAAACGGTAATTGTCGTTTTCCCATGTAGTCAGGGTATGAAGTCCATGGATAGGTTTCAAGTTCCTTAAATTCTTTAATTATGAAGCCTGTTAGCTGATTTATATGAATATAGCGGGCAACATGAATAAACTGTTCATCAGTTTCAATTCTTTCAGCTTTAAACATTTCCTGAAATAAAGAGCCCGATCGTTTGTATTTAGTATTATAGTACTTGGCAAAGCTGTTTTGTATGTGGCTAGCAAATAACTTGATGCCCTGGTCAACTCGTTGTTTTACCAGAAAGTGGAAGTGATTTGGCATTAGTGAAAAGGCGTAAATCTCAACGATTGGCACACTGGTTTTATAAAGAGTAGTAAGTATACGGACTTTTTGTTCTGGTTGGAATCTGTAATAATGTGAATAACGAAATGGTGGATCCTTGAATCGATAAAAATTAACAATGTCAAGAAATCTTTGCAGATCTTTTGTTCGAGTTAAAATCGGTTGCCGGGCGACAGCGCGATTGAATAAATGATATATTTCACCGGTAGCAAGAATTGTAGTTCTTTTGGACATCAGATTAAGTTTAAATATGTTTTCCGGAGGTGTCAAGCTATACCACTCGTCGGGTGGGAGGTGATTCACCCAATTTAACCAAACTATTTTAAGAAATGACAGGGTTGTGCTCTGCAGGCTTGCCAGTGGGGTTCCATTTGTTTAGACTTGAGGTATGACTGATACGTCGGCTATCTTAAACCAAAAGTCTTTGGTCGTGGTCTTGGCTTATGCGCCGACTGGTTTAGGTCATTTACGCGTCACTGATGCTCTTTATCACGGGCTTCCCAAAAGCGTGACACCGATTCTTCTAGGTGCGCAAGACAAATCAATTAGTTATTTACATCGGATCATGAGTTTACATCCCTTGGGTCGGATAGTCATGGAATGGATACAACAAGGATGGCCGGAAAGATTTTTTAACTTGCTTTACCGGCGCATGCTGTGGTCGAAAAAAGAACTGCTATATCAGCAAATAGTAACTATCCTTGATCAGCGCATAGTACTACCTAAAACCGTTCTTTTTGTTTCCACCCATTTTGGCTTGACGCACCAGTTGGCAGCAGTTAAATCTCAAATCGAGAACAGTAAAAAAGTCAAAGTCATACTCATAGTTCAGGTCACAGATGATAGTCCGCAGCGCGTGTGGTATGTACCCGGAGCTGATTTGATATTTGTGCCCAGCGAACGCACCAAAATCGGATTGATGCAATTTGCACATCCGGCCCCAAAACCAGCTCCCAAATTTGAAGTCGTAGCTTATCCGGTGAGTCCGTATTTGGCTAAAACGGGAACAGATTTACTTGAAAAACGCAAACAACAACTGGATATAAACAGTAAGTCAGCTATCCACGTAGCCCTACCTATATCCGGAGCAGCAGTGTGGCTCAATTATTATATAGAACTGATTGAAACGTTGGCCCAAAAATCACCACGGTTTGTATTTCATGTGATTCTTAAGTCCAATCCATATACCCAAAAATTTATCAATCAGCTATTGGTCAAAAAATTTGTCAAAATCTACACTGCGGAGCATGACCGGGAGATTGTGGATCAATATGAACAAGTGTATCTTGCGAACCCGATTGCTATTGAAATCACCAAACCCAGCGAACAGGCGTTTAAAAGTCTACTTGAACCAACGCAAGTCGGCGGATCATTACTTTTATTTTCCGATCCGGTAGGTAGACAGGAGTATGACAACTTGGATTTCCTCATCCGCCATGATTTATTGCCGACGACGAGTGAGCAAAGTTTTTTATGGGAAAAAGCGGCGCACGACCTGGATTTGACTGATGAAACGGGACAGAGTATCAAAACCCGCGCCGGTTGTTGGCGGGGAGTGATGTTGCCGAGTCGCCCCAAAGAAGCGGCTGACTTTATCTGGTGGGCGATGAAGCAGAATTTGTTTTGGCAAACGACTTTTTGTCAACTGAAACCGCACAGTCAGGAAGTTGGGCATGCACACGAGTTAGGTAGTGACGGGGTCCGCATATTTTGGGAAAAGGTCGCAGAATTTATTAAAAATATTAAGTAGCAGACTTGGAAATTAACCTTTTTGCTAATAACATACATCCAGTAATCAACGCAAAAGCTGCAAAAGATAATAGCGGGATAGTCACAAAATCAAACCACACCACATCTTTGGCAGTACACGAAACACCGGCGAGACAATTGGTTACGGCTTCCGGAATAACTCCCATTTGCAATAAATACTGATAAGTAGCGATCAACATCCCAATTATGGATAACGGGAGAACATAGTCTGGTAAGTGTTTGTCTTTTTTGAGGATGCCGATAGCGATAATAAAAACCAAGGGATACATAAAAATACGTTGATACCAGCAAAGCGAACACGGCGGGAGTTTAACGATTTCACTAAAAAACAGACTGCCGACTGTCGCCACGAATGCTTGTAACCAAGCCAGCCGAAAGAGATATTTGTAACTAATGTACATATACTTTACTTATATCACAAGAGCGCAATCTTGTGGGGGAAAATTTTCCTATCTTGACAGGTATTACCGAGATAGTCTAATAATATATAGATGGCTACTGAAATTCCTCCCAATTCCAGCAAACCAGCGCATCACCTGATGGCAGTAGTAGCTCTGGTTGCGAGCCTTTTCTCTCTGGTCATCTCTGTCTACTCGGTAGTCACAGTCAAAAATATGCTTGATTCCCTGGCTACAAATAGTGTCCAGGGTCAAGATAGCAATCGTCCACGACGTAAACCTTCACCTACTCCCATTCCCAGTCCTGGCGGAGGTGGTGCTGGGTTACCTTTTGGCCCGTATCATTTACCGACCACAGTTTATGGAACTAGTCCTTATACCGGTGCCTTTTTGGACCTCTCTAAAATGTCGGTTTCAACTGCAACTAATGCGTTGGAAACTGCCAAAGCCAAAAAAGTCAAACTAGTTATTTCCTTAACAGGCGGCGGAGGTAACTATCGGGATAGCAATAGTAACTTTTCTTACAGTTTGTTTAAATCACTGGTAGACAATTTTAAATCACTTGATCTGACCAATTACTTTAACGATGGAGTGGTGTTGGGCAATATGTTCATGGATGAACCACAAGATCCCAGCAATTGGGGCGGAGAAACTATTGCCTTAAGCGATATCAAACAGGCGGCCGCATACCTCAAAAGCATTTGGCCGAGTGTACCTACCGGTGTCGGTTCCAATCCGGCATTTCTTTCAGGCGGCGGATGGACAAGTGGTGATTTGGATTTTGTGTCGGTCCCTTTTACCCAAGTGAAGTTAAATTGCCGGCCCGGTCGTGTGGGTTGTTATGGTTCGGATGTAAATCAATGGGTGTCCGGAGTTATGGCAGATGCCAAAAGTGACAATTTAGGTGTGGTTTTAAGCATCAACGTTTTAAACGGAGGTACGCCAAACGGTACTAGTATAACTGCGGCTGATTTACAAACTTATGGAACGTTGTTTGCCAGTCAACCTCAAGCATGTGCTTTAACATTTTGGAAATGGGATGATGCTTATTTTTCCCAGTCTGATATCCAAGCTGCTCTTTCGGCCATTGCGGCTACCGCCTCTACTCACACTGCCAAAACCTGCACGCCTTAACTCATCTTATTTTTTCCCTCCTGCTTGAATTTAACTCTGGATGTCGCTATATTATGCCGCAGTCATTAACGATATGATTATTTACGAATCCAAAACTGATTAGTTTTATGTTTAAACAGTGGTTTGCGAGATTAAGACAAAGTAGACAAGACGAGCGGCAACAACTGTGGCTTGTGAGTTTTATCATCCTGTTTTTCGAGTTAGCCCTTATCAGATTTATTCCGGCTTATGTTCGTTATTTGGGCTATTTTACGAACTTCATTTTACTAGGTGCATTTTTAGGAATCGGGATAGGCTGTCTGCTCACTAAACAAAAACGCGATTTTTGGGCTATCTTTGCTCCCCTATTTGTGCTCTTGATATTACTTATCAAGATTTTTAAATTTGAGGTGCAAATCACCACTGAACAAGTAATTTACTTCAAAAGTAATACCGAAAATAGTTTGGTCGAATCATATTTACTGTTGCCCAGCATCTTTTTGGTTGTCACTTTGCTGTTTGCGACTCTGGCCCAAAAATTAGGCAAGTTACTGACCAGATTTCCGCCTTTGACTGCATATACTTTTGATATCCTGGGAAGTATTTCCGGAATTTTACTATTTACCCTGGGTTCTTTTCTAAATCTGCCAATAACCTTAGGTTTTGGTATCTTTATAGTTGGTTATCTTTGGCTCTCCGAGTGGCGCTTGAATAGAATGTTACTCTCGGCGTGTCTTTTAGTTTTTGCTCTCTACTTAGTCAATACTTTGGATACTTTGCCTACGATTTGGTCGCCTTATTATAAGATAGCCCCGTATTCGGTAAGTAATCCGGCTCGTGAGTTGGGCCAACCGGATATTGATTGGCGTCTGTATGTAAATAATATCAGCCATCAGGAAATGACTGATTATGAGCACGTGGCGCCATTTTATAAACTGATATATGAGGTATTGCCCAACCAAAAATTTGCTCAGGTGTTAGTTGTGGGCGCGGGAAGTGGGCAAGATGTGAATGTGGCTTTGAAGAATGGTGTGGGTAGTGTGGACGCAGTCGAAATCGACCCAGTGATAGCGGATTTGGGTAAAAAATTACATCCAGAACGGCCTTATGCCGACCAAAAGGTCAAGTTGATCATCAATGATGCCCGCTCGTTTCTCGAAAATACCCAGAAGCGCTACGATTTGGTGATTTTTGCCCTACCAGATTCAGCAGTTTTGGCTACCAGTTTATCCAGTTTGCGTTTGGAAAGCTATCTGTTTACACTCGAAGCATTTGATGAAGCCAAGACTCATCTGACGGAAAATGGAATATTTGTTCTTTATAATTATTATCGTACTTCTTGGTTGGTTGATAAGATGGCCCAAATGCTTCGGACTTCTTTTGGCAAGCAGCCTTATGTCGTCCATTATGAGGATAATCTGGCCATTTTTATGGTGGGGGCAAAACTCGCACCGGTACCACAACCGCCTATGAAAATCTGGTCGAAGACACAAGCCACATTATATCCGGCGACTGATGATTGGCCGTTTTTATATCTCAAAGACGTGACTATTCCCAAAATATATATTAAATCATTGGGGGTAATTTTCCTGATTGCGTTAGGACTTACTCTGCTCGCAAGTCGTGGACAGATAGTGACTCGCTTTGCCGGGGATTTCTTTTTTCTGGGGGCTGCCTTTTTGCTTTTGGAAACCAAAAGTATTGTCAACTTTAATTTATTATTCGGATCTACATGGCTCGTCAATTCGTTGGTATTTGTGGGAATGTTAATCAGTGTGTTGCTGGCCATTTGGGTAAATCAAAAGTGGCAGATCAAACGTTTGACTGGTTGGATAGTCCTACTCATAATAGCGTTATTTGCAAATTATGTTTTGCCGGTAAGTAAATTTTTGTTACCAAATTTTTGGTTGCGGTATGTGGTCGCGACCGCGTTTTTCTTTTCACCTATTTTTCTGGCTAATATCATTTTTAGCTCGCTATTTAAACGTGCCAAGCATCCGGCTGATAATTTTGGCATCAATTTGTTGGGCGCGTTTTTTGGCGGGATGTTCGAATACACATCACTTCTTTGGGGTTATCACAATTTGATTTTGGTGGCGATCATTTTTTATGCCCTGGCTGGTTTCTTCATTTTACGGCGTATAAGCGAAGCTTAAAGTGGAGGTTTGGCAACCGGCAAGTGTGGGGTCGAAAATTCCAAAATGGGCAAATGGGGTACCATCGGTTAGTGTCGTCGTTTGTAAAACCCCAAGACAGGGTTGAAGTTCATCTGCACTCCAGATGTAGAGCGTATCCGGTTTCAGATCTTTCGTCTGGATGAATTTAAATCTATAATTTGCAAAGTGATTGCGTTCGTCCAGATATCCGCCGGAGACAGTCCCGCCCTCGGCCAGGTATTTTTCCGGTGGATATGGTTCATAAAACAGAAAAAAGGTCAGAGTTTGATTCAGCTTTAAAGATACAAACACTTCGTCGTATTTCGGCCGTAAATTTTTGGCAGTCAGTACCATTTGTTTCATGCCATTGCCCCAAAGTTCAACTATCGTATCGCGTCCGTGGATGAAATAGTTATGGAGATAAAAATGGAAGGATAAGCCGATACTTATGGCGATTGCTACTGCGGCGATTTTTTGCAATCTTAGAAAGCGGAGCTTAAAATATTTTACAAGTTGAACTGTTCCCAAAGATGCCAAAAGTAGGAGCGGAAAACTATTGAGGAAAATTCGGCGGTCAAAAACCGGCAAAAGGGTAAGTCCTCCGGGAAGATAACCGATCAGAATCCAAGATAAGATAAACCATGATTGATAGCGGTTTTTGAGTAAGACTATTATTCCCAATAAGATCATTGGTAGTTGCCAAAGGTAAAAAAGGCGAGTGCTCCCGATTTGGTTATAGAGGTTTTGCCCAAAAAGCAAATCCGGATTTAATATTTTGAGGTAACCATTAACTGTTTGATTTATAAAAGTGAGTCGGCGGTTGTGGACAAGCTTTGCGCCGGGGATTTTTTGCTTAACCTCACTTTGGAGATCTCTGGCGTCGCGGTTTACCTCTTCGCGATTGGCAAAAACACTCACAGCATAAGGCCGAAGCGCAACTTGTGAATTTCTTAGTGACAAAAAATAAGGGAATGTCATCAGACCCAGGATGATTAAACCGCCAAAAATATAGCGATTAAATTTACGGTTTAATATAAGTAACACGAGTCCAAAACCGATCACCCAGACGCGACTTGAATGGTAAGTATAAAAAGACAGACCAAAAACTAGGGCCGATAATAGGTACAAAAATTTGTGTTTTACGGCTGCCAAAAAAACCCAAACTGCCAGTAGCGAAAAGAAAAGAGCTAGCTCCATATCGATAGCCACCCGGCTATATTGGATCAACCAAGGGGAAATGGCAGCCAGTAAGGCGTTAAGTAAAGCTAGTCGTGGGTTAGCCGTCAACTTACGCGTCAGCAGAAAAAATAGCGGGATGACCATGGTGCCAGCGAGTACTGAAGCAAATCTGATTGACCAGGTATTTAAGCCTCCAAAATAAATAAAAGGGATCAGAAAATATCCAAACACCGGATTTTTATAGTCATCAAATGATTGGAAATACAAAGGAAACCGGTGTCCAAATTCATCCCGGCCGGTTTTGAGGATCGAATAAGCGTTGTAAGCAAACGAGGCTTCGTCGGCGCTTAGGCTATTGGGGATTTGCTCGAGCCCATAAATACGAAGTATTAACCCCAAACCCAAAATGGCCAGAAACAATTTTATTTTGACTCGGCGCATGGTTGTCAACCATTTTATACGCTTTTAGACGAATTTGCCAAACTACCCAAGACAGGTATATATTGATTTTATGCTGGCGAAAGTAGCATCGGGTGCAACGGTCGGATTGGAGAGTGTTTTGGTGACGGTAGAGGTAGATATCGCCGCCCAAGGTTTACCCAACTTTACTATTGTTGGTTTACCAGATAAAGCGGTTGAAGAATCAAAAGAAAGAGTCAGAGCAGCGATCAAAAACAGCGGAGCAGATTTTCCGGCTAAGCGAATTACCGTAAATTTGGCTCCGGCAGATTTACCCAAAGAAGGTCCGCAATATGACTTGCCGATTGCAGTTGGACTTCTTATCGCCTCCGGTCAAATTACGGCAGATATAAACCAAAGTTTATTTATCGGCGAACTGTCGCTTGACGGAACTCTTCGGCATACACATGGCATTTTGCCGCTCGCGATGCTGGCCAAAGAACAAAAGTTAGCCCAGGTGTTCGTGCCGCAAATTGACAGTCAAGAGGCAGCTGTCATTTCCCAAATCCAAGTCTTTCCGGTATCATCCTTGGTTGAATTATTTCGCCATTTTGCCAGAACTACCCCAATTACTCCGATAGCTCACGTGCCTTTTTCCCAGATAAAAACCGAGGTGGTATTTGAATTTGATTTGAGTGATATCCATGGACAGGAACAAACCAAACGGGCGCTTGAAATAGCTGCAGCCGGAGGTCATAACCTGTTTCTTCAGGGTCCGCCCGGAGCCGGCAAAACCATGCTCTCAAGAAGCCTACCTTCAATTCTGCCGGATCTGACTGAAGCCGAAGCCTTTGAAGTCAGCAAAATTTATTCAATCACCGGCAACTTGCCTTTGGGTGAATCAATCATGAAGCACCGGCCGTTTCGCGCACCGCATCATACTACGAGCCGGATCGGGTTAATCGGTGGTGGGACTCATCCTTCACCGGGCGAAATTTCATTGGCCCATCGCGGGATTTTATTTCTGGACGAATTTCCGGAGTTTCCCAGAAGCGTGTTAGAAGCTCTTCGCCAACCGATGGAGGATGGAGTAGTGACGATATCCCGGGCCGCCGGAGCTGTGACTTACCCGGCAAAATTTTTGCTCGTGGCTGCGGCTAACCCCTGTCCGTGCGGCAATTTTGGCGATAGCAGTAAAAGATGCACCTGTCTTCCCGGGATGATCACGCGTTATCAAAAACGGATTTCCGGGCCGATTCTTGACCGCATTGATTTGCATCTGGATGTGCCGGCAGTGCCGACGGAAAAATTGACCCAAACCAAAACTCAAGCTGAGTCTTCAAGTGTAGTTAAGGCTCGGGTGCAAAATGCCCGCGAACACGAGTCGCGGCGTTTTCGGAATCTGGGGATATTTAGTAATAGCGAAATGTCCACTAAGACAGTCAAAGAATATTGCATACTTTCCACTGCTTGTTACAATTTATTACAGCAGGCGGTAGCGAAATTGAAATTGTCGGCCCGAAGTTATTATAAAGTGATTAAAGTCGCGCGCACGATCGCGGATCTGGCTGACGAGCGCTATATTCAGCCTGCCCATATCGCCGAAGCTTTACAGTATCGACCAAAACAATCGGAAAATTGATCACTCCAACACAAAACCTCGCCCCGACAAATATAAACCAAGTATCAAAGCGAGACGAGGATTTGTGAATGAATTTAAATCAACCCCCGATTTTGTACATGCCGGTGCCGCACACTGGACACTTGCCTTTCATCGCGGGTTTGCCGTTTTTCATGGTGACTTTGACGGCATTGGGATCTTCTCTTTTAGTTCGACATTTGACGCAATACATGGATGCCATAAATTTATTTTCACCCCCTTCCGCAATTTTTTACCAACCCCAACGTTTGGAAAATATAGCTAGTAGTATTTCAGCTAAAATAAATAAAGCGCTTAAAGTAAAAGTCTTCCTGAGATCCTTGGTGATGTATTGAAATTGACTGGTGGCGATGTCACTATTAATTTGGGCTTTAGTGTGAATTGCTGAATAACTGAATACTAGAGGCGAATTTTGTAATCGGTGTTTTTCAGCTAAAATTTTTTGCTGGCGGGTTTTTTTAGGCATAGTTTAGCCTCGGGGGCCAGATTAACACAAATATTTGTAACTTGTCAAATAAGTTAAATTCAATTAAAATCTTTCCGTTGACAAATGGTAGGATAAATTTCTAAAATAGTGAATACCAATGGTGTTCAATTTACAAACGGCACTGTGGGCAATTGACTTGGTTATCCTTATTTGGTTGATACTCGTGACCTGGGCTTTGGCGCGAGCGCTAGCCAATTATAATCGATTGACCCGCGGAGCAACTGACAGAACTCTCTCGGAAATTCTCACCAATTTCCTGGAGCAAGATAAATTGACCAAAGCCGAACTGGAAAGAGTTTTAGCCGAAATTTCCAAATTAAAGGAACAGGCCAAAAATTTCATTCAAAAGATCGGACTCGTCAGATTTAATCCGTTTTCGGATACCGGTGGAGATCAAAGTTTTGCTTTGGCTTTGTTAGATCATAAAGATAATGGTATAGTAATAACATCACTTTATGCCCGGACCGGAGTTAGATGGTATGTGAAGACCATCCGAGGTGGCAAGGGGATAGAGCACGAATTGTCCAAAGAAGAAAAAGAAGCTTTAAAGCAAGTCAAGAAAGTGAGTTAAATAAACTTATGAAAATGAAACCAGCAGTCAGGTATGTGATAGTAGCGATAGCTTTGTATCTAGTGTCAACCGGACTCTCCTACGGTATATTTAAATCAATCAAAGGCAATCGCCCTGCAACTGTTTCCCCTATCCCTTCAGGCGGTAAATTCGTAGTCGATCCTAGTTTGCCCCGTACCGAAGTTTGTCCTTTAAATGGCCAAAAATTCACCGAGCAAGAGCGAAAAATTTGGGAAACGCGCCGTCCCCTGGCTGTGATGATTGAAAATCATGCCGAAGCCCGACCGCAATCCGGGCTTTCATACGCCGACATCGTCTATGAGACAGTAGCTGAAGGCGGAATCACGCGTTTTATGGGAGTATTTTATTGCGGAGTGGCGGCCTACAATATTGGTCTAGCACCAGTCAGAAGCGCTCGGACTTATTTCTTAGACTGGGTATCCGAATACGACGCTCTCTACAACCACGTCGGCGGAGCCGGCAACTGCAGTGACGGTACGGTAGATGAGCGAGCTAAAGCTTTATGTCAAATTGATAAATATGGGATCAAAGATATGGACCAGTTCAGTATCCCTTTCCCGATTTGTTACAGGAACTATGATCGTTTGGATCACCCGGTCGCTACGGAACATACCATGGTATGTTTCTCGGACAAACTGTATGAGTTGGCGGCCAAGCGTAAATGGACCAATGTGGATGAGGATGATGTGGCGTGGGATAAAAATTACCAAGCATGGAAATTCAAAGACGAAGCCAAAGAAGGCGAACGTGGAACGACGGCCTCAATTTCTTTTGTACATTGGGCCGGATATGAGGCTGAGTATGGCGTACAATGGAATTATGATAGTACCACCAACAGTTACAAACGTCTAAATGGGGGTCAGCCACATCTTGATCTTGAGACCAAAGAGCAGTTGACAGCTAAAAGTATTGCGATCCAATTTGCCAAAGAAACTGTGGGAGTGGATGAACATGCACATCTTCTCTATGGGACAATTGGTAGCGGAAAAGCTCTAGTTTTTCAAGACGGCAAAGTCACGGTCGGGACCTGGAAAAAATCGTCACGCACCGCCCGGACTTTATTCTTCGACGAAACTGGCAAAGAGATAGCCTTTAACCGGGGACAAACTTGGATCGAAGTCGTATCTTTGGATACCAAAGTCAGTTATTAAAATCAATCTTTCTGCCTGCCCGGGAAACTTGAGAGGGTTTTATGTTAAAAGATCTCATCACGTCTCGCGTCCGGGTAAAAATATTAACTTTGTTACTTTCTTATCCGCAGCAGATTTTTCACGTCCGCGAAATAGTCCGTCAAACCCAGGAAGAAATCAACGCTGTGCGGCGGGAACTAGCCCACATGGAAGAGCGGGGGATGGTAACCAAAGAACACCGCGCCAACAGATTGTATTACGCATTTCGTAAGACCTATCCGCTTTACTTTGAGCTTTTGGAACTAGCAGCCAAGACTACCGGTTTGGGAGGAGAAATTTTAAAACAAAAAGCCAAGTTGGGAAAAATCAAATTTGTGATGTTGTCCGGAAAATATGTGCGCCAGCTCAAACTGGATGTAAACACAGTCGATTTACTCATTGTAGGAACCGTAGTTTTGCCAGAACTAGCACAAATTGTCCGAGCAGCCGAAAGTAAATTGGGTCGGGAAATCAACTACACGGTCATGACCGAGGAAGAATTTTTATTTCGCAAGCGCCGGCGGGACCCATTTATTTTTGGTATCTTAGCCGGATCCCGGACCCTCATCATTGGCGATGAAGAAGAATTGGTAGCTTAAATCTACAAATGAAAAACTCCAAGTTAAGTTTGCTTTTCATAACTTTGCTGACAGTGTTGGCAATCGTGATTGACCTTCCGGAAAACGTGCCGCTTAGATTTAATTTGGGACCTCTGAAAATCAACCGCATAATCGCTCCTCCCGAGATCCAATTTTTGGGGATTGACAAGAAAATCTACACCCATTTAGGGTTGGATCTATTGGGTGGAACACAGCTCGTACTTGAAGCGGATATGAAAGATATTGTCCCGGCCGATCGCACCACTGCTTTGGAAAGCATCCGCGAAATCATCGACCGCCGCGTAAATTTTTTTGGTGTAGCTGAGCCGGTCATCCAGACAGCGCAAGTGGGGGAGAGTTTTCGTATCATTGTAGAACTTCCGGGAGTAAAAAATATCAAGCAGGCAGTAGCTACTATTGGTCAAACCGCCCAGCTGGAGTTTCGTGAGTTTAATGAAGAAGCTACAGCAGCAGCCGTCTTTCCCACACTAGAAAATACCCTGGCCGTGGGTATCACCGGTCGGGATTTAAAAAAAGCCGAAGTAGTATTTAATTCCACCACTGGCGAGCCAAATGTAGGTTTTGAAATGACTGATGCCGGAGGCAAAAAATTTGCAGATGTCACTACCCGTCTGGTAGGTAAAAGCCTGGCGATTTTTTTGGATAATTTTGCTATCAGTGCACCGGTGGTACAAACGGCCATCACTGAAGGTAAAGGGACGATTAGCGGGCAATTTAGCCCTGAAGAAGCCAAGAGATTGGCCTTACAACTATCGGCCGGAGCCTTACCGGCACCGGTTACCATCATTGAACAAAAAAATGTAGGAGCGACTTTGGGTCAAGAGTCAGTCGCCAAAAGTCTGCGGGCGGGGGCAGTCGGTCTATTATTAGTCGCTTTATTTATGGTCTTGTACTATGGAGCTTTGGGAGTGATAGCGGATGTGGCGCTCATCATTTATGGACTGTTGACGTTTGCGGTTTTTCGGCTAGTGCCGGTGACTTTGACTTTGCCGGGGATTGCCGGATTTGTTCTCTCAATTGGTATGGCAGTTGACAGTAATATTCTAATATTTGAACGAACGAAAGAGGAATTACGTAAAGGAAAGCCTTGGCAAATTGCCATGGAACTCGGATTTGGCCGCGCCTGGGATAGTATTAGAGATGCTAATTTTACGACACTACTTACGGCTTTTATTTTATACAATCCTCTAAATTGGAGTTTCTTTCCTGCCTCCGGCATGGTAAGAGGTTTTGCCTTAACTTTAACGATCGGAGTAGTAACCAGTCTATTTACCGGGATTGTCGTTTCGCGAAATTTGATCCGGGTATTTTATCGACCGAACAATAAATAGAATATGCTCAATTTCATGCGTTATCGTTGGGTTTATTTTGTGATTTCGTCCTTAATAATCGTGCCGGGGATATTTTCACTCGTCAAATTTGGACTCAAACCAGGAATTGATTTTACCGGCGGAACCCTCATTGAGATAAAGTTAGAAAAAGCAGAAGGAAATGTCAGTGAAGAAGTAAAACAAACCATTTCTCCCCAAGGAGGAGAAGTTGGGTCGGTGCAAAATACCGATCAGGGAACATATATCATCAGAATGAAGCCAATAGAACAAGTAGCTTATGAAAAAATTAAAACCGAACTTGGAAATAAATACGGTGCGATTGAAGAAATTCGATTTGAAACCGTCGGTCCATCTCTCGGCCAAGAGTTGCTGCAAAAAACTGGAATCGCTGCTATACTAGCAATAGGTGGTATTCTTTTCTATATTGCCTGGGCATTCAAAAATGTCCGTTACGGAATCTCGGCCATTATTGCACTAGCACATGATTTACTTGTAGTAGTTGGTATATTTTCCTTATTAGGAAAATACATGGGAGTTGAAGTTGATTCGCTTTTTGTGACAGCACTTCTGACCACTATGAGTTTTTCAGTTCATGATACGATCGTAGTATTTGACAAAATCAGGGAACACATGAAAAAGAGAAGCGGTGAAACCTTTGCAGAACAAATAAATTTGGCTCTCACAGAGACGATGGGACGATCTCTCAATAACTCACTTACAATTATATTTATGTTATTAGCTCTTTTTTTGCTTGGCGGAGAATCTATTAAATGGTTCGTGTTAGCACTTCTTATTGGTACCATTTCTGGTACCTATTCTTCACCCTTTGTCGCTACACCGATTCTTTTTATTTGGAACGAATTAACCACCAGAAAAATCAGAAAATCTACTTAATTTCTGTTAGTCGCTTAAGCAACGGTTCACGTTCATTCGGCAATTTTTGTGTGATCACTTCATTAAACAACTGGTCGAGGATTTTGCCTATCTTCGGGCCCGGAGAAATATCAAATATTTTCATCACATCATGGCCGTCAACTTTGAGGTCAGCTACAGTAAATGGTTGTTTTTGGACTTCCTCAAGCCGTTTCATATAAAGACGTAAACGCCAGGAAGTGATTGCAGCTCCGCTGCCGACGCGGTCGCCGATGCGCAAATCCAAGATGTCTTGTAAATTTTCAATACCCACCCGTTTAATAAATCTTCTTAGAGTCGCATCAGTTTGATTTTCATCAACTGTAAATTGGTGCCAGCGGACTAGAGTCACTATTTTTTCCCGATCGCGGTTGGAGAAATTGAGGCGCAGGCAAATATTTTTGGCAATTGTCATGCCAGTCACTTCGTGATTATAAAACGTGATTTGTTTGGTTTGGGGGTTTTGGCGAAATACGGCGGGTTTACCAATATCATGAAGAAGTGTGGCGAACCGAACCAGCGGATTTTTTGACGGGCAATGCCGAAGCGATTCAATGAGATGGGTGCCGACATCATAAATATGGTGCCGGCCTGGACTTTTCTGCGGGACGCCAAAAGCTTGGTCCAGCTCCGGCAAAATTTCGGCTAGCAAGCCGGAATTTTTCAAAACCAGTACCCCGTCTGCCGGGTAAGCGCTTTCCATGATCCGCATAAGTTCGTGTCTGATCCTGTCTGCCGAAACCTGCTTGATTAACTGAGTATGTTGTTGGATAGCAGAAAAAGTCTGGGGTTCAATCGTAAATCCGAGTTGGGTGGCAATGCGGATGGTGCGCAGTAATCGTAGGGCATCTTCCTTGAAACGGGTCTCGGGATCACCGACTGCGCGCACCAACTTGTTTTTCAAATCTGTCTCTCCCTGGTATGGGTCAATGATTTTTTCCCCATCGAAGGCAATGGCATTAATGGTCAGGTCCCGGCGTGACAAATCTTCTTCCAGTGTGGTACCCCAGACTACTTCATCCGGGTGGCGGTGGTCTCGGTAACCCGATTCACTGCGATAGGTAGTGACTTCGTAAACATCAATAGTTTCTTCACTTAAAGCTTTATCTTTTACACTTGACGCTTTTATCTTGATACCAACCGTTCCAAACTGATTGTCATAAAAACTGTCGGGAAAAAGAGCTAAGATGTGAGCCGGAGTAGCGTTGGTAGTAAAATCCCAACCGTGGGTTTTGCGTTTAAGTAGCAAATCCCGAACTGACCCGCCCACAGCATAAGCCTCAAACCCATGCTTTTTGAGAGTGGTAATAATATGTTTGGCCGATTGAGGAAGAGTCAACATGCTGCTATTATACCTGGTACTATGGAACAACGGAAATGGGAAGTACTTAGTAAGTTTGCAGTTGGCAGTCAGCAGTCGGCAGCAGACAAGCTTATTGATTTGTTACTTGAAAATCGGGGGATTTCATCGAAAAAAGAAAGAGAAAATTTCCTCCAGCCGCCAGATCCTTATTTATTGAAACCACAAGATGTCAAGATAAAAGAACCAATTTTAAAAAAAGCACTCCAAAGAATTAAGCAGGCAATCAAAAACGGGGAGTCGATAGTAGTGTATGCCGATTACGATGCGGATGGGATCACGGCCGGAACGATCATGTGGGAAACGCTCCATGAGTTGGGGGCCAAGGTCATGCCCTATATCCCCCACCGGGAGAGCGAGGGTTATGGGTTATCAATTAAGGGAATTGATAATTGTATTTCTGAATACAAACCACAGCTTATTATTACAGTAGACCACGGGATTACCGCCAAAGACAAAGTGGCTTATGCCAAATCCCGCGGGATTGACACGATCGTCACTGACCACCACGTGTTACCTTTGGCACTTCCCGACTGCCTGATTGTGCATACGACCGCGCTTTGCGGGGCTGGGGTTGCTTGGTTTGTGGCGAAAGAACTTATTAGTTCGCAGTCGGCAGTGGGTCTGGCGAAGCCAGATCTCGCTTCGCAAGACAGTCGGCAGTTTAATACTGAAGATTTCAAACAAGAATTGTTGGCGCTGGCTGGAATTGGAACCATCGCGGATATGGTGCCGTTACTTCGGGCAAACCGTGGAATTGCCAAGTGGGGATTAGCAGCTTTAAACAAGACACAGCGCGTTGGGCTACGAGCATTAATTGCCGAGGCAGGTATCACTCAAGGAGAAATTGATACTTACGCGGTATCTCATTTGCTGGCTCCTCGCTTAAACGCTATGGGTAGATTGGTGCATGCGATGGACGCGCTGCGGCTGCTTTGTACTAAACAAAAAACGAGAGCTTCCGACTTAGCCCAAAAATTGGGTTTAACCAACCGTGAGCGGCAACAGTTGACTTTGGATACGACACTCATGGCCAAAGACATAGTTGGAGTAGAAGCAAAAAATAAAAAACTGCTATTTATCGTCCATTCGGATTTCAACCCGGGGATCATTGGTTTGGTCGCCGGAAAACTTGTTGAAGCTTTTTACCGGCCGACGATTGTGGTAGCCCGTGGCGAAACTGTATCCCGGGCTTCAGCCAGATCGATTGCCGGGTTTAATATCGTTGAAGCCATCAGAAGTTGTCGGGAACTGCTGATTGATGTCGGTGGACATCCGATGGCAGCCGGATTTACTGTCGAGACCCAAAAACTTGAGCTACTAAAGACACAACTTGAGGCCCTGGCCAGGAGTAAGTTGGATGCCGAAAAACTGACGCGCCAACTCAAAATTGATCTGGAGTTGCCGCTTGAACTAGTCACAGACAAATTATGGAAAGATTTGCAAATCCTATCTCCTTTTGGCATGAGTAATCCCGAGCCGGTATTTGCGACCCGACACGTCAAAATTACTGACATGCGTTTGGTGGGACGTGAGGGAAAGCATATAAAAATTAAGTTCAAAGTTGAAAGTTCAAAGTTCAAAGTTATTGAAGCGATTGGCTTTGGTATGGGGGAACTATATGGGCACCTGCGAGTCGGACAAACTGTTGACATCGCATATACTCTCGATATGAATGAATGGAATGGCGACAAAACCTTGCAGCTTAAGATTAAGGATATCCACTTGTAAGCTATTAGTATCGTGTAGTTAGAGATAGATCGATGATTGGGGTTGCTCCAGCATCATAAATCAAACCTGCTCTGATTTCACAACAACCATCTTCCAGTCCGCCTCCAACCGCTATCCTTAGGCCTCGAATGTCATTTAGTTCTTCAAAAAGATCTGTTAATAGTTTGACTACAATATGAGCTGAACGTAAAAGTTGCATTCTGGCAATTATTATTTTTTCACGCGGATTATGAAGTCTGGGATCATAAGTATCTGACATATGTACAAAATCCAACCGGGCAATATGATAATCTCGATATTCTTTGGGAGTTGGTTCTCTATCTTTTAAATATTCTTTCATAAGAACCTCCAATTTGCAGAAAGGGTTAATTTTTATATCAGCTTAATACACTGCTTGTCAAGAAACGGAAAGCGGATTAGAATAACAACATCAGGTAAATTTATGCGCACTTTAGTTATTGAAACCGGCAAAAAAATTGGTACAGAAGTGACTCTTTGTGGTTGGGTCAACACCCGTCGCGATCACGGTCGAATCGTATTTATTGATCTCCGTGATCGGAGTGGGTTGGTACAGATGGTATTGACCAAAGACCTGGCCCAGGGGTTGGGGGTTGAAGACGTGCTGGAAATTAGAGGTCTGGTAAAGCTACGCCCGGAGAAATTGATTAACCCAAAACTAACTACCGGCAAAGTAGAGATCGAGGTAAAAACAGTCAAGATTTTGAATAAAGCTAGCGAGTTGCCTTTTCCTATCGATACAGATGGTTATGATATCAATGAAGAAATCAGGATGAAGTATCGATATCTGGATATCCGTCGGCCGCGGATGACGCGCAATTTGCGCTTACGCTCCCAAGTGACGACATTTATCAGAAATTTCCTTGCCGGGCGGGATTTTGTCGAAGTAGAAACGCCGATTCTTACTAAAACTACACCTGAAGGAGCCCGGGACTTTATCGTGCCGTCGCGGCTCCAACCCGGAAAATTTTACGCCCTGCCGCAATCGCCTCAGCAATACAAACAGCTACTGATGGTAGCCGGGCTGGAACGGTATTTCCAGATAGCGCGCTGTTTTCGGGACGAAGATCCCAGGAAAGACCGCGCCTATGGAGAATTTACACAATTGGATCTGGAAATGTCATTTATCACCCAAGAAGATATTTTGCGGCTGACAGAGGAATTGTTTACCCAAATAGTCACAACTATTTTTCCGGGAAAAAGGATTCAAACGTCGCCTTGGCCCAGAATCCCTCACGCGGAGGCAATGGCAAAATACGGCACTGATAAGCCGGACCTGCGTCTTGATAAAAATGATCCGGATCTACTCGCTTTTTCCTGGACGATAGATTTTCCGCTTTTTAATAAACAAACAACTGATGATTTTTACTATGGATCAGGTAAAGCCAAATTTGCGCCGTCGCATCACATGTTTACCGCTCCGCATCCGGATGATATTGGGTTACTCGAAACAGATCCACTCTCTGTCCGCGGGTTGCAGCATGATTTAGTTTTAAATGGTTTTGAAGTGGGTGGCGGCAGTATCAGAATTCATGATCCTAAGGTACAGGCAAAGATATTTGAACTGATCGGATTTAGCGAGGAACAAAAACAACAATTTGCACATATGTTGACGGCCTTTACTTACGGTGTCCCCCCGCATGGAGGGATCGCGCCGGGAATTGACAGGTTTATGATGGCAGTTCTGGGAGAGCCAAGTGTGCGTGAGGTGATGGCGTATCCGACATCGGCTTCGGGTCAAACCAGTGTGATGGATGCGCCAAGCAGCGCAACTAATGAGCAACTGCGGGAAGTAGGTATTCAAGTAATAAGAAAAAAACCAGCAGCCGATGTGTATACGCGGATCGTAGAATTACTTGATGCACATGAAGTCGCTTATAAAACTTACGAACACGAACCGGTATTTACGTCAGCTGATGCGGCCAAAATTCGGGACACCTCACTTCATATTGGAGCCAAAGCGTTGGTACTATTTGCTGATGATAAACCTATCATGGTGGCAGTGGCCGGCGACAAAAAGATCGATATGAAAAAATTCAAAAAACTTTATCAAGTCAGAGATTTACGGATGGCGAGCGCTCTCGAAGTGCAACAAGTGACGGGAGTACCAATAGGAGCAGTCCCGCCGTTTGGGAATATTTTTGCTATTCCCCTATATATGGATACATCTTTACAAAGCAATGAAACGATAGTTTTTAATGCCGGGTTACATACCAAATCAATTTCCCTAAAAGAAGTTGATTTTGAAAAGATCGCCAAACCGATGATCGGCGAATTTAGCCAAACTCATGAAGTCGCGTAAATCAGCTGGAGCTACTCGAGTAATTTCTTCCAAGACAAAGCAGCGAAATATTTGGTTTCCCTGGCAAAGCGTGGTCTTGACATTTTTACTGCTACTTTTACCACCGCAAAATCTGTATGCCCTCCGGGCAATGAGTGAAGTCAATCCTGAAGCAGCAGAATTGCCGCCACCCAAAGTCGCCCCTTATCCAGTCAAAACCGGTAATGTCCCTTTGGAACTTACCGCAGAGGGGATCGTAGTGGTTGATGAAGATACCAACGTCAAGCTGTTTACCAAAAATCCCGAGACGCGATTTTTTCCAGCTTCAACTACTAAAATCATGACTGCCTTGATCACGCTTGAGGATTATAAGTTGACCGATGTAGTGACAGTGGGAAACATATCTACCGAAGGTCAAATGATGAATCTAGTACCCGGGGAAACTATGACTGTAGAAAATTTATTATATGGGATTTTAGTCCATTCAGCCAACGATGCAGCTCTGGCTTTGGCTGATCACCATATTGGCGGACGAGAGCGGTTCATCGAACGGATGAATGAGAAAGCCCAAACATTGCATTTGACCAACACCCATTTTACCAATCCTATTGGTCTGGATGATCCTAACCACTATACTACTCCAGAGGATTTGGCCAGTTTAAGTCTTTATTCTTTGAAAAATCCAGTGATAAGTAAAATCGTCGGCGTGCCGCAAATCACGGTCGCTGATACGCTGTACCAGCACTTTCATGTTTTAAAAAATGTCAATGAACTGGTCGGGAAAATTCCAGGGGTGGCAGGTCTTAAGACCGGCTGGACAGAAAATGCCGGTCAGTCATTAGTCACGACCATCATGCGTAATGGCCGCAAAGTGTTGATTGTGCTACTAAAAAGTCAAGATCGATTTTCTGAAACCGAAACGGTCTTAAATTGGGTGTTTAATAACTTTGTGTGGCAGGAATTTAGACCCACTAGTTAGAGATGGGGAGACTTCAATGGATCTGTGGGTTTTTCCCACTAAGTATTTCTAAATTATGCAAAAAAGCGTTTCGACTTTCCTCTGTACTACCAGGGTTTTCAAACACTTGCGGACAAAACAAGTCAGCATTATACAAAATGCCCATAGCATATGTTTTGTAAAGAGCTACATGTGATGGATTGCCCCTTTTCTTTACAAGTTGTTCTAAAGCTATCTGTGAGACACGCACTATCTCAATGTACTTTTTAGGATCCATACTTGGTATAAGTGGTTCATTCACTAAGGCAAGGCTGCATCTTACGCTTGCCTCAATATCTTCACGTAGAAGCATTCCTGCACCTAGAAGTAGCTGTTGAGGTAGGTTGGATAGAACAGTCACCATGTGAAGAAGATAGAATAAACTGAGACTTCTGTCATTGGCCCAACCAGCTAGCGCTTGTTTTAGACGCTGATTTGACTCACGAAACTTCTGTTCTCGCGGAAATCCCTTGGAAAAAACTTCTCCCACCCGTGCTTGCGCCATTAGGAATTCCTTTACATCATTTAGGGTTAGCATTTCTTTAGCGAGTATAGCTGTAGTAGTTACATGAGCAACTTCTCCGGCTTTGCGGTATATTTCATATTCTGTTGGCGACATGAGCGGTATTATAGCATTTTATGCCGTCACCTTAGCTTAATTAAATTAAACAGGCTCCAAATTCGTTTGGTAAACTCCGGCCGTCATTTTTAAATTTAAGCAGCGCATTTAGTCACGAGAAAATCCTCCTGAAATGATATTCATTCTGTCAATCTAGTTCCGCTCGAATTTTTCTACATGAATGCTAGAAAAAGTGCTAGGCNAATTTTGGGCTTTTTGCTAAGAGCTTATACCGTTAAGCTGGACAGTCTTTTCAAGAGGATTCTCTCGTGAGTCAACGAATGGCTTTCAGGAGGAAATTAAGTGAATGAAATCGAGCAGTAGAAAGTGAGCCAGCTTGCGCTTGAATGGAACTCACTGCACGAGTACTTTATTAGAGTCCATGAAACATTTCAAAAATATCATTTTGTTTCACCTTAATTACTTCTTTTAAATGAGTCAAAACCTTTCATTAAATCATCATAAAATCTTTTAAAGCTTTTATCCTTTTTTATTAGTAAGCTCATGTTTAGGTTTTTAGCTATATCAATATAGGCATTTTTCTTCGATATAGTTATATCCGTATTTTTATATATCATATTTTCTAATCTGGATTTAGGATGCAATCCAGTATAAGGTAGTGGATTAGAGCTATTTAAATTTAGAACTTTTTTAATGGAATTTTCTTCGTTAATAAACCACTGTTCAAATGTAGGATCCGGACAACCGACAATTATTATTTTTGACGGATTTTTTGAACAGTAAGTCGTTGCCCATTTTCTAATTTTTCTACATCTTTCAGGTTGATTATCCAAATCATTTAAATATAGAGCGATATCACAGCTCGGTTCAGCATTAAAAAAAAGTTTTGAGGCTTTCAGCATGTCGTTAAAAATGCCGGTTCCTGATTCGTAAGTGATAAAACGAATAGTACTTATGTGAGGTTTAAGTATAGTATTTACTATTTCTTTAATTGGCTCAGAGTCATTATCACTTTCAGCAAGAATTCCAATTATCATGTTTTACTGTAATCTACTAAATATATAGTCTGTTAAACTGATACCCTCCTTAAGAGCATTATCAATTTGAGTAATATGTGAACTATCAGCTAAAAGATGAAATTGCGTTCCATTAATTATTTCTCTCTCCACATAAACTACATCAGATGGCGAAAGTAAATTGATCACCGCTGAACTATGCGTTGTAAAGATTATTTGCATATCTTTTTTTCTTGAAATTGTGGTTAAATGATCAAGTAAATCTTTAAGTCGCTTAGGATGAAGTCCATTTTCGATTTCTTCGAAAATAAAACTTGAGTTTGGTTTAAGATACATTGCGCTTGCAATTATATATAAAGTCCTCAGGTCACCAGCTGAGACAGATTTCATAGAAAGTTTCCCTTTAAGGTTTTCTTCTTCTAATAAAACCATGAAAAGGTTTTCACTATCAGGTGAATTCGTTGGTTGTTTTGATGGGATTTCGACAATGGACGAAAAATGTGGTAATAATTTCTTGATTATTTTTTGAAATTGTTCAAAAGATGCAGGATTTGATTGTCTTAAGCGAACTATAAGACTTGCTAACCCCTTTTCATCTGATTTTACAATGGACTCTCTAAAATCTACTGAATCTTGATCAGGAACAAATATATTTGAAAATGTGTTTTTTACTTTTAAAGCATTGCTTTCTTGATATAGAGAAAGAGCTAACTTGTTTTGTTCCACAGCTAATGGAATATTATTTCCGTCTTTATCCATTAGCACCGAATCATTTCGCTTAAAAACAACTGTTTGGATATCGTTATTATCAAAACTTTTTAACGTTTCACTCTTTATTAATAGGTTTTGTATACCTTCCTCTCCATTTACTGGACTTATAGTTAACTCTAAAAGATATTTGTTTTCATCTTCTGTGGCTATTTGAACTTTAATTTCTATATTTGAAGATGACTCGTTGTAGTTATATATCTCTTGAGGAGTTAATGCAATCTTCTTAAGAGCCGTATTTGTATCAATACCGGTCGCGAGATTCCTTACAAAATTTATTGCTTGTATAAGATTTGTTTTCCCCACTGCATTCTTTCCTACAATTGCACCAATAAACTTAGGAAATTTGGTACTGGAATCTTTTATGCTTTTAAAGTTTTTAATTGAGATTTCTAAAATCATAGTATTTATTTCGAGAACAAAAATATAACTCTTATATATTCTAATGAATTTTCAGATTTTTAGCTATAGATCGAAGTAGTGTATAATTATAACAAACTCAGCGGCGAAATGCGCTTTTTGCGTGGCCTTGAATTCAATGAGGGGCAACCTCTCAAAGGATTCAAGGCTTCGCCGCTGAGGATTACCGGGAGGTTGTCCCTTTTTTTATCCGGTAAAGCAAGGAGATTTTTATGAAACTACGAGATAAAATCATGTATTTATGGTTAATGCTTTCAGGAATAGCCGTAGTGTTTGGCGGTGATTCAAGCAGGGGAATTTTCAATATCCTTTTAGGTGTAGTTGCAAATATCGTACTATGGTATCTAATTTTTCAGTTAGTGTTTTGGATTTACGATAAAACTAAACAAATAAGAAATAAATGAAAAACCAAAAGAGCATTTTGGAAATAGCGGTAAACGCACTTATATTCGCTTGTATGATTGGGCTAATAGTAGGTTTTACTTATACTTACTTTATTCCTGCTATAAATTTTACATTTGCTTTAATTGACAAAAATTCCATGTCATATGTTTACGATCAATTTGAACCATTCAGAATTGCTTTACTTTCAGGTTTTATGGGATCATTTTTGTCTGTGCTATTATCAGAATTATACGAACGGAGAAATCAGAAATGAAATTACCCAACACTAAAATTATTTTATACGCACAAACTATCTTTATAGTTATTCTTTTATCTTTATTGTTACAGTCAAAAACTGGAACGAAAAATAATCCTAAACCTCCGATGCTAAATACAGCTGAATTTCAGTTAAAGGCAGCGTATTTTGATGATCTCACTCCCGTATGGTTAAGTGGAGATACGATAAAATCCGCAGACTCACAATACGCGGCTCGTACCGCACCACAACCGATCACTCACCCACTTTCGCTCACTGTAGTAAATGAAACGGTGCAAGGCGTAAAACGATCGGCAATCCAAAATGAAAGCACTATTGTTGATGAGATGTACAAAAAATACGGCGAACGATTAGCCGGATATTTCGCTTCAAAAGATCAAGCAATTATTTCCTACACTACCGCTGACATAGACTCAGATAAACAAAAAGAAGAAATTGTCGAATCAGCAACGATTGGCGCAAACCACCCGCCACATGAAGGGTATCTCATCAAAAACAATACAGTCATTTTAACGTTTCCTCTCAACTCCGGAAGTATTGAAGCTGCAAAAGATGGCAATGGGTTTTATGTTACACATCAACTCTATGGTGATGATGGATTATGCTGCGCAATTGGAAAAAGAACTTACCGTGTAGTTTATCAGAATAATGCGTTCACACCAGTGTGGGAACAAGATGTAACATACCTTATTCCTGAAGCTAACTCTGAAGATTCTAACGGCAAACAGTAATTAGCGGCAATAATGAGGACTTTATCCGTTCAGTAGCTTCAAACTCCCATTATTTTCTGATTCCACAGTTGATTTACCACAATGTGAACATACAGCATTTGGCAGCTTGCCTGCAAAAAACCGTGCAATTACTTCCTTACTCCACTGATCTTTAACTCTGTTTTCTTCCTGCTTCATCCGTAAGTACTCTACTCGAAAGAAATCAATAAATTTAACATCATGGGGATTACGAAGCATATTTTCAAAAACACGTACTGCAACGACTCGGGATGCTTCATCAAGACCAACCTCACCCCTCTGTAGTCGCCCAAGAAAGGTCATTTCCTCAGCAGTTAGCGCATGACTAATATGTTTCTTCTGATGAATACCGATTGATTGTTCAAGTAAGTGTAAATCACAGTCAAAAGAATCAATATGCTGTTTTGCAATATCCCGATAAGATAATTTTTGAGAAAGCAATTTTTCAATGTCTTCACGGTATTCTGATCGGCAAATACGACAACTATAGTTACTCATTGATTCATTCTACCAAAATTGAAAATCTCCCGGCGGTATGTGGATATTAACTACTATGCTTATGCGCAGCTCACAATATTGAACTCGGAGTACCCTCCATCATAGATTTGGAAATCTATAAAATATCTCGTGTTATTTTTCTTGTTGAAACCTTTTAATAATCAGAGTAAAATAAATACAATCAAATACGAAACAGGTGTTTGAATCCGAGCTATCGGTCTTTAGTATTTTGAAATACAACCGTACGCGATAGCAAGCAAAGTTAAAAGAAATATGGCATGCCGTCCATATTAATATCTTAATTTTGTTGATTCCTCGCCGGGCAGTATTTATTCAAATTGAATAATGCTGACCGGTTTTTTTGTGTGTAAAAAAGGAGAAATCAATGAATATCTACAGAACCAAAAATCTCTTCGTTGCAGCTTATTTACTGGCTTCCGGTAAAGTTAAATTTCTCGGATTAGAGTCATTAGATAGTCGTACCAAACTTTTCACTTTCTCACCCCCTAACGTTGCGCAGGTGCTTGAAGCTGAATACTTCTCCGGAGGAGCATTACCGGTCAAACACATTTTTGCCGAATACAACACATTAAAAGACTTGTTGTTTCAGAGAGAAACCAATGGAGTAAACTATGGAAGCATCAAATCATAAATTACGAACGGGTAATTTTAGGATTAATTTTCCCGGATTAAGAACAGTAATACGAAATCCTGCAATTTCCTCTTCTGCGAAAGTCGTTTATGTTGATCTTCTGTTATATGCAGGTATTGATGGAATAAGTTTTCCAACTGAAGCTACACTCGGAAGAAATCAAGCACTTAGTGATAGGCAGATCAGAAACCTTATCAATGAACTACGAGATCATAATCAATTATTTTGGAATAAGAATAGCTTCTCTGCGAGCAATGCTTATCGCTTCAATCCGGAAATCTATTTCCGCATTGATGAAAACAATAGGAAATCACCTTCCGATGATTCCGGAAATGGAGTTCCTATTGATACCGGAAATCAATTTCCTCCTAAAGTAGTCAATGAAAATAATCAACTAAGTAGTAGTCACGTACTACAAATTTTTGAAGATACCTTTAAGAGAAAATGTAGTAAATCGGATAGAGATTATCTCCATAAGCTTTGTCAAAATTACACACCCAATTCAGTAGAAGAATCAATTAAGGAAGTGGCAAAAAGACCTCCGGAGTTTGTGTCACCCCCTTACTTAAAAACAATTCTTGAAGATTGGAAATTCTACGGCAAACCTGAACTCGCACCTATATTTAAGCCATGTAGAAAAAATGGATGTGAAAACGGGGTTATCCTTAATAAGACTTCGCAAACCTACACGAAATGCAACTGTTTTGAAGTTTATGAAGCTGCTCGTAAGTCGTGGAATGAAAATAGTAAAAGGAGTATTACTCGTGGCTAATCAGGATCAAAATACTTCTATTCCGAAGGAATTTGATGATAAAATGCGAGCATTCGCTAACCTTCTTATTGATCGTATTCTTGAAGATCAGCGAAATAATCAATTGAATTTCGTTGTTAAAGAGGCTACGATCATTAAAGGCAAACCAAAACTCAAAGTAATTATTCCGATGAGTTTAACTTATACTGTAAAAAGAAAATTACAGTTCTCGAGAATCCAATGGAAACAAATATGATAAACGCTATAGCTGCTGTTAGAGTATCTTCTGAAAAACAAGGATTGCAGGGCGATTCTCCTGATGATCAGAAGGCACAGATTGAAAGAAGGAAAAACCAACTTGCTTTGGTTTTAGGAGTAGATATTAATATCATTCAATGGTTTGAGTTTATTGAATCAGCAAGTGTCGAGTTTGAGTTGCAGCCAATTCTTAAAGCTCTTGATTACTGCAAAAATCCAAAAAACAAAATCAAGTATTTCTTTATTAAAAGTATTGATCGAGGAACAAGAGGTGGTGCTACTATTTATGGCCAACTTAAAGCAAGTTTCGCTCGATATGGCGTACAGTTTGTTGACGTGTACGGATTAATTGGTACTCAAACAGTCAATACACTTGAGCATTTAGGGGTTAAATATGGTTGGTCAGAATTTAATCCCACTTGGATAACTGAATTGCTTGAAGCAGAACGTGGGAAAGGCGAAGTGAGAGATATTCTAACCCGTATGATCGGAGCTGAAATTCGGTATGTTCGAATGGGTTACCGAGTAAGACAAGCAGCACCGGGATTCATGAATGAAAAAATAGATACTCTTGATGGTAAACGAGTCATACTTAAACCACACCCTATAGAAGCACATTGGTTTGTCCGTATGTTTGAGCTTCGCGCGCAAGGGAACTTAACCGATGAAGAAGTAGTTAAACAAGTAAATACTCTCGGCTACAAGTCAAGGAAAATAAAGAAACATGATCCAATTAATAGAAAACAAGTTATCGGTTATGTTGGTGAACACCCCCTTACGGTTAAGCAATTTCAACGATATATAAAAAATCCTATTTACGCTGGGGTAAATGCTGAAAAATGGACTGATGGAAAACCCATCAAAACGAGATTTCCCGGTTTAATAAGTATTGAACTATTTAATAAAGCAAATAAAGGAAAAATTACTATCCTTGAAGATGGCGATCAAGTTTATATTTATCATGGAAAACCAAGTCCATGGCAAGTAAAAAAACATACAGATAATCCCCTTTACCCATATAAAAAGTACGTGCTATGTTCAAAATGTCGAAATATACTGACTGGAAGTGCTTCCACCGGCAAGATGGGTACTCGACATCCGGCGTATCACTGTTACCGTAGACATTATTTCCGAGTTCCACTTGCTGACTTCGATGAAACAATTGAAAAATTCTGTACGCGGATTGAATTTAGCGATGAATTTCGTAGTCGTTTTCGAGAAGTTGTTTTAGAAGAATGGGAGAAAAGAAAATCACAGGTTGTTGATGATTCCATCTCAATTGAGGAACAGGTTCTTAAATATAAAAACGAAGCAAAACTGATAACAGATAAAATTAAAATACTTTCTTCTGAAATTGCCATAAAAGCCATGGAAACTGAATTGGAAAAAGCAGAACTGGAGAAACTACAATTAATGCAGAACCGGAATAAAATTGAGAAGCAGGAAATTGATATTACAACGGTTATTAACTACCTCCAGTACTATATGGAACACCTCGGAGAATTAATACTCGGCGGAGATAATTCAACTCAAAACGCTGCTATGTTTGGATTGCTTTTCGATTCACCCCCTACTTATGATGAACTGAAATATGGAACACCTAAAATGTCGCCTCTTATCAAGCTAAAACAGGCTTTTGATAAGTCTGAGGAACAGTTTGTGAACTATATTTGTAGTAAAGTTTATACAAATGACAGAGAGTCCGGTTTGGGACTAAAACGTTCAGATGAAGGATTAAAAATTATGACTGGTTTAGAACAAATGAGTCAGCCCATCGAGATTGTTTTGAAGACTACACTTGAATATATTGCTGTTCCACCAGATTGCTTGGCCTGTGGTTCCCCGATGCAAAAAGCTTTCATTCGACATAGTATGGGGGACACAAAGGTCATCGTCACTGCCAACGCGCCCGGGTACCGCTGCACCAACAGTGAATGTTTAGATGAAGCTATTAGTGGTGAAGCTGCAGTTGAAATGCTGGCGAAAGCCATAGGCATCATGGAAACGAATGGAGATTTAGAAACAGCACAGGCATTAGGTGAAACACTCGCGATGGAACAAAGTCGGCGCGTGGCTTAATTACCTAAACTATTCCCAATTTACTTTTCTTCAATCCACGGCGGGGCGACTGCAGAGACAAAAGCCTGAAAATTGGGATCGCCTTCAAAGACAAAAATCGGTTGCAGGAATAATTGCGGTTCCCGACTATCATAGTATGCCAAATAAACGTTGGTAAGTTTGATTTGGTTTTGGTTGGGCGGGAAACTAGCTAGATAACCTTTACCAGCCAAAAGTTCCTGATAAGCCTGGGCACTGGTTTTCAATTTGTAAATTCCTAAAGTATTGATATCAGTTGGCCAATAGTGATATTTGACATACAGGATATGTTTATTGGCATTTAAGGAACTGCTAAAAATAAAAGTGAGTGTACCGGCATTGGGTTGATCAGTCAATACCTGCATCCCATCATATTTTTTGTGAAAATAATCCAGTTGGATTGCATCTGCTTGAGATTGGCTGCTAGCCAAAATGAGTTTGCTGCCGTCAAATTTTAAAAACGTCACCTTGGGGTTAACTAAATCCAAATCAGTTGTAGTCAAGCCTAGAGTTTGCATGAAGACTTCCGCGTCATTTTCAGCCTGGAGAGGTGAAGGCAGACTTTTTTCAGTAAATAAGTTTGGGTCATGGCTATAGGCATAATTTAACTCAAAGTGGTTGTTGACGATGTCCAGTTCGATCGTGCGGAATGGTGCATCCAGATCAATCCAACGATAAACGGTGGGGGAGATTTGCCGCGGAGTTGAAGTAAAACCGGTCCTAGCTACCAGAGTTTGGGCGTTGGAAAGCGAAAGTAAATTACTTCTGTTTTTGGGTAGGAAATAGACTTTGGCCGCGTTTGAAGCCTCGGGTATCGTGCCGGAGACGGTTTGGAGAGTGAACTCCAATTGGCCGGATGGTGAAGCCGTCGTCTCTGGGAATTTAAGCGCGGGCAATTTACCAAAAGCCTGATTCGGGATAAGCGGGGCTCTGGGAAAAGCTTGTTGGATAATCCGCACAAAAATCGTGAAACTAATGCGCAGGATAACATAGCCGATGAGAGCGATGATCGCCCATCTCACGACTTTGCGTCCGTAATAAGCTGTTTCAGTTAAGGTAGCCATAAGTAGTCTGCAGTTCACGGTTGACAGCTCGCAGCAAAAATTATCACTTACTCTCTGCTGTTAACTACCTACTGCAAACTGCCGACTAAATTGAGTATACGTGTTTTACATGCTACAATTCAATAGATTTATATGTTGCAACAAGTTGTTCGGACCCGGATCGCGCCTTCGCCAACTGGAGAAGATTTGCATATCGGTAGCGTCTATATGGCGCTCTTCAACTGGGTATTTGCCAAAAAACACCGGGGTAAATTTATAGTGCGGATCGAAGATACTGATCGCGAACGATTCGTACCAGGGGCGCAGGAGCGGATGCTGGCGTCACTTACTTGGGTCGGTATTCCCCATGATGAAGGAGTTGATGTAGGTGGGATTTGTGGTCCGTACCGCCAATCCGAACGTTTAAGTATCTACCAGAAACACGTTAATACTTTGATAAATCAAGGTGACGCTTATTACTGTTTTTGTTCGGCTTCCAGACTTGCCGAAATGCGCCAAACCCAAATCAAATCCGGTAAAGCGCCGATGTATGATGGGTTATGCAAACAAATTGCACTAGTTTCGGCCAAAGAACGGATTCAGACAGAAAAATATGTGGTGCGGTTAAACGTCCCGGATAGCGGTATCACGAACTTTTCTGATCTGGTACACGGCCAAATCGAATTCCAAAATGCACTTATTGATGATCAGGTGTTAATAAAATCCGATGGCTTTCCGACTTATCATTTAGCTGTGGTTATCGATGACCATTTGATGCAGATCTCTCATATCATCCGGGGAGAAGAGTGGATTTCTTCTACTCCCAAGCACATTTTGCTTTATCAAATGTTTGGTTGGGACTTGCCGCAGTTTGCTCATTTGCCGCTACTTCGGAATCCGGACAAATCCAAGCTTTCCAAACGCAAAAATCCTGTTTGGTTATCCTGGTTTCGGAAACACGGATTTTTGCCAGAGGCAATCTTGAATTATTTGGGGACCATCACTTGGAGTCCGTCTGATGGCCGTGATTTGTTTGACGTTAAGTACCTGGTGAAAAATTTTGATTTATCCCATATCAAAACCACTGCCCCGATTTTTGATTTGGAAAAACTGACTTGGTTAAACGGCGAATATATCAGAAAACTGACGGCAGCCCAGTTGGTCAAAAGTCTGGCGGAGTTTACTCCCAAAGAAGCCAAAGCCGATCTGGTCAAACAGCTCGTACCCCTAGCGCGTGAACGGATGAAAACATTAAATGACTTTGGAACTTACGTCAAACCATTCATCCATTTTGCTCGTCCGACATTGACAGCTACGCAAACCGCCTGGGTAAGCAAATTCAACGACGTGTTTATTTCTATCGACACCTGGGAAACTCTAGTTTTAGAAAAGATAGCCAAAAAACTGGTGAACTCTGAAAGCGGGTCAGTTCGTGAAGCTTTTATGGCTCTACGGCTCGCGGTAAGTGGAGAACCAATCGGTTTACCTTTATTTGAAACACTGGAAATATTGGGGAAAGATGAAGTATTAAAGCGGATAAAACAAGCGATAACCTAATGTTAACACCTGCCACTTCACCACTGATTGATGTTTTGGCGCAGAAGTCAAAAAAGGCTCAAGACGAGTTTGCGGCCAAGCATACTACGGCCAAACAATGGTTACTTGATCGGGGACTTGACTTACGGCAACTGCGAGCGCATTCAGCTAAACTCCTGACCGGCGCTACATTAAGTAGTGCTCTGCTACTTGCTTCACCGCATATACAGTTGTATGGTAAAAGCGGAACTAGGCAAGTAGCAAATTTACCTTTACGAGAGTTTTTGCGTGAGTTAAACCAACTTAAACAGCTGCATTTGGAAAATGAGATAGAGTTGGCAATCGGTGATCAAATCAAAAGTTATTATGGGGTAAATGTTGCATTTGAATTGGACCATAATCGGCTGCCAGACTATGTGGGAAAAATCGGTTTGGAACAGCATTTACTGCGTCACCCAAATGATGCTCTGGCTCAGCATGGAGATTTTTTGGAGGCGGGGATGGCCCCGGGAAAGGGCGCATTTGGATATTTCGGCGATAGTTTAAATCCAGAGCAAACAATTCTTTATGAAAAATATTACTTGGTACTCGAGACATTTCTGATTCCCAATTGGAACCGAGATTGGGTAAGACTTAAGGAGTGGTACAAATTCCGGAAATTTGTGATTATAAATTTGAATACCGGTCAAGGAGTGGTAGCTGTCTTGGGGGATGCCGGACCGGCGAGTTGGACCGGAAAAAAATTTGGCGGTTCTCCCGAAGTCATGGCCGCCTTAGGTTTTTATCCCCAGGCTACCCGGGGCGAGGTGGCGGTGTTTTTTCTGGATGATCCGGCAGGTCAAATACCGGTGGGGCCACTTCAACGTGAGGAGAAACTATGACCAAAATTTTTTATGACCATTTAGTCTTGATTGATGAAATCTTTGTGGAAATTGAAACTTTGGAGATGTCAAAAGCGGAAAAACAAACAGCCAAAAAACTGGTTGATGATCTAGTTCACCAGCGGATGTTGATTTTGATTTTGGATTTACTGCCTAAAGCTGCCCACAACGAATTTTTGGTCCGTTTTCATCGGGTGCCTTTTGATATTACTCTGTTTCAGTTTTTGGATGAAAAAAGTAACCTGGACATAAAAAGAGAGATTGTAAAACTGGCGCAAGAACTTAAACTTGAAATAAAGCAAGATCTAAAAAAACACACTCTGAACAAATCGTTTTAGTTTTAAATGTAGTATATTTAGGCTCGCGTTTTAATATAAAGCAGGACTTACGCAGTGCGTCATTGCGAGGAGGGATGTACCAGACGGTACGTCCTGACGCGGCAATCTAATATCCTTGAGATTGCTTCGCTTCACTCCTGCCTGCCGGCAGGCAAGTCGTTTCGCTCGCAATGACAATCTAAACAACAAATCATTGCGTAACTCATGATAAAGGTTAAGTGATTATGGAAATAATAGATCGGGTTTATGGTCGGCAGGAAATCCGGGAAACGGTCCTCATAGAACTAGTGCGTTCTCGGCCGCTTGCGCGACTTAAAGGTATCAACCAGGCTGGGGTGTCAAAATATCTAAACCTGAGGAAAGATGTGACTCGGTTTGAGCATTCGGTGGGAGTGATGTTATTACTTCGTAAATTTCAAGCCAGCATAGTCGAACAAATTGCTGGGTTATTACACGATGTTCCCCATACCGCATTTTCGCATGTAGCGGATTTTGTGCATATAAATGAACATCATGAATTTCATGAATTGTTTCATGAGCAAGTGATTGCCGCTTCGGAAATCCCACAAATACTCAAAAAACACGGGATTCCCGAGCTGGTCATCCATCCGGAAAAATTTTCCCTTTTGGAACAGAAAATACCCGATCTGTGTGCTGATCGGATTGATTATGCACTTAGGGACTTCATGGCCGAGCGGGAAGATCATGAGAGTATCCAAGCCAAGTTATCTGGCCTGGTAGTTTACCAGGGTCAATTTATGTTCAAAGATCAGGTGAGTGCGGAAGCGTTTGCCCGGGATTATTTGGAGTTGGATCGCACTTCCTGGTCGGATCCCAAAGAAATCGCCGCCTATTTACTGTTTGCTCAAGCCGTCCGACACGCTTTGGATAGGCAGATTTTGACAAATGCGGATTTATTTACTGATGATCAGACAGTTTGGAATAAACTAAAAGCTGCAGGTGATGCTTTTGTCCACAAGAAGTTGGCCTTTTTGACACCGAGTTTCCGGATCGAACCGGCTTCACCCAAGCATTATCATTTATATGTCAAATCGAAAATCCGCTACGTGGACCCTTTAGTTTTAGTAAATAATTCACCCCAGAGGTTGTCGGAGATAGCGCCTAAGTTTAAACACCAACTTGCTCAACACCGGAAATCTGCTGCGCAGGGAGTGTATGTCTTCGTGTATCCGGAATGATCGTCTGAAAAGTTTTGTGGTATGATTGGGACATGAATAAGCTTGATATCTATAGGAAAATGACCGGAGAACAAAGGCTTAAGTTGACGTTGCAAATGTCGGAAAAATTGCGCAAACAGACCTTTATTGAAGTCAAAAAACAATACTCTTATTTGACACACAAAGAGCAAATTTTTATATTGCGCGGACGATTGGATCAAATGGATTTATAACGTTTCCATCCAGTGGGGGTTGACTTCTACAACCAGTTCCACAAATACTTTTTTACCGCTGGCTTGTTCCAGTTCTTTTCTGACTGCCATTCCGATTTCTTTAATCATCATGCCACCTCTCCCCACAAGCATTTTTTTATAGCGGTCGGCAGTAGTGATGATTTTACCTTTGAGATACAAAGTGCCGTTTGGCCGCTCGGCTATTTCGCTGACCGCGGTCGTCACCGAATAAGGCACTTCATCTCGGGTAAATAAAAACACTTTTTCGCGGATAATTTCGGCGATAAACAGTTTGCTATTTAAATTGAGTCCAGGTTGAACCATGTTTGCGGTGGAAACCAGCGGTTGGCCTTCGGGCAACTGGTCAAAGATTTTGTCAAGTAAGATGTTTAAGTTTTGTTTGTGGAGGGCCGAGATTTTGATAGGTAGAGAAAACTCATCTTCGTAGAACGCATATTCACTAGCAAATGTACCTGGTAAATCACCTTTGTTGACAACTAAAATTTTGGGTGCAGTGGATTTTCTCACCCACCCCAGGATTTTATTTTCTTCAGTGTCCCTCGGCCGATGGTAGTCAATGAGATACAAAATCAAATCCAACTTTCCGGCAAATATTTGTTCGGTGCTTAAATTTATGCTTCGTGACAAAGTATCCGGAGTTTCACCAAACATCCCCGGGGTATCGACAAAAATGATCTGCCCCCGCTCATCTTCAAAAATAGCCTGCATGGGAAAACGCGTGGTTTGGGGTTTGGGCGAAGTGATCGCGACCTTGCGGCCCAATAAATTATTAAGTAAAGTCGATTTGCCGACGTTGGGCCGGCCAACCAACGCCACAACTCCGGCCTTTAGTTTTCTTAGGTTATTCTTATCTTGATGGGATATCATAGTTTTGGTTGTTGAAATTAAACTATATTCAAGCTGTTTCGTGTATTGTAACACGGGAGCTTGCCAAAAGAGCACAATCTATTTAGAATATATCTTGAAGTTTGAAATATCATCTATGTCAAAAACAAAAATAAATTTTACACCCTGGGGGATTTTAGGCGTGATAGTAGTATTGGGTTTACTCTGGTTTTATCCCAAGGTTAATCCCAAATCCAAAGTAGCCAATCCGACAACCAAGGTGACGGTGACCAATGAATTTAGTCAACCTGAACAACCATTTCTGGCCGTAACCGCCGAGGAAAAACAGGCGCAACAGACTTTTTTTCTAAAAATTGTAAATCCTATCGACCAGACGACTTTTAAGACGAATACTATTACAGTCAGCGGTAAAACCGTCCCTTTGGCAGATGTCTTTGTTAATGAAATTGATACCAAAGCTGATGCCAGTGGTAACTTCAGAGTAAGTTACAGCTTGGAGTTGGGAGATAATTATTTGATCGTGGGGGCAAATGACGAATTCGGCAATTTTAAAGAGTATGAATTGATGGTTTATCTCGCAGAATAATCCTAAGGGGAGAAATAATATGAAAATTAAATTAGTGGCCTTATTCATTTTACTGATGACTATTTCAAGTTTTCTGGCCGTCACTGCTAGTGCAGAAAGCGATGACGCTAAAGTAAAAACCAATCTTAATATTAAGATTGCTACCCCACCGGGAATATTACGTAAACTAGGCAACATTAATAAAGTCGCCATATTAAAAGATACTGAACTCACTGCTATTGCCGGGGCGACTCTGACCGTTTCCAAAGACGGTAAAACTTACACTATCAATACGGATGCCGATACCAAATTCCGCCGCAAATTTTGGGGCAAAAGCGATTTAGCCGAGTTTACGGTGGGAGATAAATTGAATGTGATTGGTAAATGGGAAGATGATGCTAAAACCACGGTCGATGCGACTTTAGTGAGAAACCTATCAATTCAGAAACGGCACGGAGTTTTTTTTGGCGAGATTAAGTCAAAAACTGATATCGGATTTACTCTTGAATCTATCAAGCGGGGGATGCAAACAGTGACAGTAAGTGACACGACTAAATATATTAACCGTAAAGGTGAAGCGATAAGTTTTGGAGATATCGCAGTAGGTCAGCGGGTGAGGGTGAGGGGTTTGTGGGATTCAATACATGCGACAATTACTGAAGTCACTGAAATCAAAGATTTTTCCCTTCCACCTCATGCTACTCCTTCCGCTTCAGCTGTACTTTGATTTATCCCAGTACCAATTTTCTAGCTACTCATATCTTAAAGCATCAATAGGGTTGAGGTGGGCAGCACGAATTGCTGGCGCAATCCCAAATACAATTCCTACCAGAGCTGAAAAGCCAAAAGCCAAAAAGACCGACCAGGGAGTGATCGAAGTTTGGATAAAGCGTTGGATGAGGAGAGAACCCAAAGCCCCCAAACCAATGCCAATCGCGCCTCCGACCAGGCTTAAAATTACCGCTTCAATCAAAAATTGCACCAAGATCACTTGTGGTGTAGCGCCCACCGCTTTCCTTAGTCCGATCTCGCGGGTGCGTTCGGTCACCGAGACCAGCATGATATTCATGATCCCGATGCCTCCTACCAGTAAAGAAATAGAGGCGATACCTCCCAAGGCCAGAGTGACCACACCCAGAAATTGGTTGATCGTCGAGAGTAATTCTGTTTGTTGAATGACGGTAAAATCATCTTTTTTGAGATGCTTAAGGAGAATATTTTCAGTCAGTTTTGCAGCATCAGGTACACTTTCTTGATTTGGGGTTTCAACTAAGATGATACTGGGTTTGGTCATATCAAACTGTTTGAGTGCGCTTGAAAGAGGAATATATGCCTGTTCATCCAGATTGACGCCAAAGCCGCTGGCGCCTTTGGATTCGAGTATTCCCACTACCTGATATCTGACTTCATTTAAGGTCAAAGATTTACCAACCGGATTCCCCCCGGATTTAAAAAGATCCTCGGCAGTTTTGGCTCCCAGAACTATCGCTTTGCGGCTTCTGGATACATCGCTTTGAGTGATCAGTTTGCCTTGGGCGAGGTTTAAATTGCGGATTGAAAATAAGTTTTCCCAGACGCCTATGATGGGTACGGTCACAGATTCTCCCCGGTAAGTCAGAGTGCCGTTGACTTGGATCATGGGGGAAGCTTGTTTGATGGCTCCTCCTGCCCGGTCCAGTTCACGGATATCGTTAAGTTCAAATTTACTGACCGGTGTCAGAGGACGACCTCCGGTATTTCTGGTGATATCCACTTTGCCGGGTAGCACAAACACCACATTTGAGCCAAGAGAAGCAAACTGCTGGGTGACAAAAGATTGTAAACCAGTGCCGATCGATACCAGCAATATCACCGAAGCCACACCGATGATGACTCCAAGCATCGTCAAGATAGACCTAACTTTGTTAGTCTTCAAAGCCCCTAACGCTAACTTAATGAATTCTAAAAATCCCATATCAAATTTCTAATTTCTCAATTTTTACTGTCTTTGACTATTTTTCCATCTTTGATTTCGATCACGCGTTTGGCATACTGGGTAATATCATGTTCGTGGGTCACAAGAACTATGGTGCGACCCAGGCGGTTGAGTTTTTGAAAAATAGCCATGATTTCACGACCTGATTTACTATCCAAATTTCCGGTCGGTTCATCAGCTAGAATGAGACTGGGGTCAGTGACCAGGGCTCGGGCAATCGCCACCCGTTGTTGTTGGCCGCCAGAAAGCTGAGAAGGGTGATTGTCCAACTTATCACCCAGGCCGACGGTTTCCAATTCAAACTTGGCTTTGAGCCGACGATTTTTTTCACCGGCATAAATGAGGGGTAATTCGACATTTGCCAGAGCCGAAGTTTTGCGTAGTAGATTAAACTGTTGGAAGACAAAGCCAATTTTGCGGTTGCGCAGGCGGGCTAGAGCATTTTCATCAAGTTTGGCTGTGTCGTATCCGTCAATAGTTACCTGGCCGAAGGTGGGTTGATCCAGGCAGCCGATAAGATGCATTAAGGTGGATTTGCCACTTCCCGACGGGCCCATGATCGCCACAAATTCACCCCGCTTGATTTTAAAGGAAATATCATCTACTGCCTTAAACCCGGTTCCATCCATCTGGTAAATTTTGGTGATATGAGAAATTATGAGCAAAGGTGGGATCATTTTTGCAAACTTTTAGGTAAGTATTGGAAACCTTTGATTACCACTTCATCTCCTGCCTTCAATCCTTCACTGATTTCCGTATCGGATTCGGTGACCAGACCGGTTTTGACCGGAGTTTTTTGATATTTTCCGTCGACCTTTTGCACCACATACTTACCTGTTTCACTTTCTTTGATAGCTTCGGAAAGCACAGCTAGAGTTTGGGGGATTTGTTTGAGGGTGATGGCTACGTCCCCGTTTAGGCCAAGACGGAGATCGGTAAAGTCGGTCAGGGCAATTTCCACCGGGACGATGGTGGCACCGCCGGAAGTCGTTTCGGTGGCAAAAGAAATGAGGTTGACTACACCGGTAAACTTCTTTTGCGGATAAGCATCCAGACTGACTTCGGCGGTTTGGCCAAGCTCTAGTTTCCCCACGTCTGTTTCATCAATATTGGCTTTGAAAATCAAGCTTTGAGGATCGGCGATGGTAAAAATACTGGCGGTCGTGACATTGACACCGGCTACGGGAGTATCAATATGGGTGATAATGCCGGAAATGGGTGAAATTAAGGTGGCGAATTCTAAAGTGATATCATTTAATTCTACATCCAGCACGGCTTTTTCAAGATCCCACTGGTTTTTTTCCAAAATGCGTTTGATAGTATCGGTAAACACTTGATCTTTGTATGTCAGCAGTCGATCTTCTTCGAAGGTGTTTCTGGTTTTGGAATAATCCCGGAGTGATTTTTCCAAAGTTTTTTTAAGGCTTCTGGTATCAAGACTTGCGATAGCTTGATAGGCAACCACGGTGTCACCCTCTTTGACACCGACCCAGGCGAGTTGGCCGCCGGTTTGGAAACTTAAGTTTACGAGTCTTTTGGCACTTATTTGACCAGAAGCGGAAACTTGATCAACCAGGTCTTTTTGGCTGATTTTGGCCGTTTCGATTTTGGCTGCTTGGGCTTTGGTTGACTGGATCCGGGCAATCATAAACCAGGCGGCCAAAATGAGGATAAATCCAATGATCACAAATCTGATTTTACGCATAAAGAGGGCATATTATACCACAAAATATCCTGTAGTGAGGACTTAGTCTTACCTAATCAAAAAGTGAAGTGAATGAATAGGTCTACCTAATTGAAGGAATGAAGTAAGGGTTTTCAAAGAAAACG
>Ga0075735_108_pt1 | contig 144455 bp, 165 predicted proteins | sample RifGroB1_FD_68427 | JGI IMG/M metagenome (GOLD analysis project Ga0075735, IMG submission 68427) | Microgenomates (Gottesmanbacteria) bacterium GW2011_GWB1_43_11 | reverse complement strand
TATTGGCCGTTGTCAAGCCGATACAACTCCAGTGCTTGGCGAATAGTCTCAAGGTCGACTTTGCGCCGGTTATCCCGAGAGCTTTTTTGACTTCCCAAAAAAGAAGTATAACCAGCTGTAGTCAAAATGCCCAAGATACCGATGGCGATCATGATCTCAATCAGAGTAAAGCCCAGCCGATCATTGAATTTAAACAACAATTTCATCACTTATTCCAGTATGCGTAATTGGCTTAAATGTGTCAAGAAGGATGGCAGAAAATAAATAGCGGTGTTGGATTGTTTTATGGTTGATGAATGCAATAATTACAGGTATCAGAAGCATTTGAACCACATTGCACTGTCTCTGGCAAAGGGCAATCTGCAGGATTTATTGGTGGAGGATTCTCCAAACGTGCCCAGAGTCTAAATCTTGCACAAGGGGAATAGTCAGGCCCAGGCCCAGTACACCCTAGAGAAACATAATTATAATAAAAACCGTTAGTAGTATTTTGAGGATCTTCAGGAACATTACTTAAATATGGACTTAAAATATTTTGCCACGTATCAGTTACAGCATATATATATGTACCCTTATCAGACTTATAGACCTCTAGGGCTTGCTTGATCGTTTCCAGATCAAAGGTAAAACCGACAGTTGATAGGACTCCCAAAATACCGATCACAATCAGAATTTCTACCAGGGTAAACCCTGTTTGATACTTTCGCAAAATGATTTTAATAAATTCTCTGGCTTTGGACATAAATCACGGATTACAAATACTATACCAGGTATTAGTCGATTCTAAATAGGTTCCCAGCTCGTAGGCGCAACATACTGCATTTAGACAAGTGGTACTCTTGTTACAACGTGTCAACGTCCCGGCGCAATTCGGAAGATAATAATAAAATTTTTGAGTATTATTGACCGGATCCACCGGCAGTTTAGCCAAATATTTATTATTTACTACCAACCCCTGATTCAAATCACTGGGAGCACCAGGAACTTGCGTATAAGACCAGTCGCTTCCAATCGGAGGTGTGCAAGTGATCGGTTTAGCCTGACATCTATCGGTGCAAAGAATATACCCCCCCACACTTGAGTCACATTTAACCCAAACGTCTCTTCCCGGATATTGCCCAAAATCAGCTCGGTTAATTTTCGAGCGCCTGGGCGATGGTCTCGAGATCTACTTTGCGTTTGCCATCCCGGGCAGTTTTTTGAGTATTTAAATAACCCTCGTATCCTATTACAGATACGATTCCCACCACCCCAATCACGATCATGATCTCAATTAGAGTGAATCCGAGAGATCTTTTTAGAGCCTGTTTGATCCGCCTTGAGCGAAATAAATACAGGCTCTTATGAGGCTGATATCTGTAAAAATTACCAAATTTAAAACAGCCTCTTAGCGCAGAAAATTGAGATACCATTGTAAAATCCTACCTCCATAAAAAAAACTTATTACTGCTCCGCTTAGCATAAACGGTCCAAATGCAATCCGAGCTTTAAGCTTTTTTTTCTTAAGTATTATCAGTATGAGAGATACTCCCGCACCTGTCAAGAATGCGAGATATAAAGCAATGATGATTTGCGGAAATCCCAAAAATAGGCCCAAAACCAAAGCCAATTTGACATCGCCAAAACCCATGCCGCGACCTTTAGTGGCTATAAAAATAACCAAAAAAAATAAACCCGCTCCTATGCCTGTAGCAATATATTGATATATTGATATATTACTATTCGTAGAAAAGTTGTGTATTAGGCTACCTAAAACTAGCATAATAACCATTTCATCAGGTATTATCTGATATTTTAAGTCAGCCATAAATATGACTAGAAAAGAACAGAAAATGATAAATAGGACAAGAGTTCGAAGTTCGAAGTTCGAAGTAGAAATTTGTGAAGTATACAGAAAAGTAAAAACAAACAGCAAACCTGTTACCAACTCGATCACCGGATACTGGATCGATAACGCCTTGTGGCAATAACGGCATTTACCGCCTAAAAATATGAAAGATAAAACCGGGATTAAATCAAGCATCGCCAGGTTTTTTTGACAATGGTCGCAGTGAGACCGGCCGCGCCAGGGACTTTCCCCCTGCGGCAACCGGTCGATCAAGACATTGAGAAATGAACCCACCACGATACCAAATGTAAATAATGCCAGAAGTGTAAATACTTCCATCTTACCAGCTTATCATATTTTTTTGACTTTGATCGCAAACACCTGTTAAACTGTTATCTATGTTGACTCAAAAACAACTTTCCAGCATCAATCAATACTTTTCCACCCAGCCGCACATAGTTGCGGTATATATATATGGCTCGCAGGCCCGCGGTACCGGAAATTCCTTAAGTGATATTGATATTGCCGTGATGCTTGATTATCAGGCCGAGGGAAAAGATCAATTACATTTACAATTTATTGATAAATTGATGCAACTTTTGCATACCGACAACGTGGATGTGCAACTTCTGACTACCCAAACATCACCGGTTCTGGCTTTGGAAATGATCAAGGGTAAGCCGATTTGTGTCAAATCTGCTTCACAAAAAGCTGATATTGAAGCCCAAATTATGAGCCGCTATCAGGATTTCCAACCCTTTCTGAATCTGCAAATTACGGAAATGGAAAAAAGACTCAAGGAGGACACCTATGCCGCTTAATAAAGAAAACCTCCAAATAAAACTGAAACAATTGGAAGAGTATATTTCAGATGTAAAGAAAATGGAGCAGAAACCAGAAAACCAATTTATAGAAAGATCTGATACGGAAATCCTGGCAGAACGGCATATTGAAAAAGCCTGTCAGACAGCTCTGGATATCGCCAACCACATCGTCGCCGAAAACGGATTGGGTACAGTCACTATGTACCGCGAATTAGGCTTTATACTCGCAAAAGAAAACATTATTACGAGCGACATGGCTCAGAAATTGGCAAAAATCGCCGGATTTAGAAACCGCTTGGTTCATGAGTATGCGACTCTGTCGCCAAAAATCATTTATCAAATCGTACATCAAGACATCGAAGACCTAACCCAATTTGCCAAGCAAATTTACTTATATTTGCAAAAAAACGTATAATAACTTCAAGTTCGATTAAATTTTACAGGAACAAGTTATTGGCTCCGCAGATCATAAAATTGAGAAACGAACCCACACACAGACCCATTTTGTCATTGCGAGCGTAGCGAAGCAATCTCATGAGATCGCCACGGCTACTTCGTAGCCTCGCGATGACGATTTTCTATCGGAAATCTGAACAATTACACAAAACTTCCAATAGTTGCAAAATCATCCCCGGTTTGCTGTATACTATACTCAACAATATATGGGTATTGCATTACTGACTCTAACTTCTCAAGAACAAAAACTTCTGGAAAAACTAGGAGTGATCTTGTTAGTGCTGTTTGGCTCGCGCGCGCAGAATTCGACTCACACCGAGAGTGATTATGATTTTGGAGTATTGCCTCAACACCCACCACAATCATTTTCAGAAAAAGATATCTATGACGGACTTTATGACTTATTATCTGCCAAAATCAACCAACTGGTCGATATAGATATTGTATTTTTGCGTGATGCCCCCATGGAATTACAGTATCATGTTTCAAAATACGGCGTAGTTCTCTATGAAAAAAGTCCTCAAGTTTTTGCCGAGTTTCGCGAACAGGTGATGAACAAATATGCCGATTTTGCGCCTCTTAGGAGTATTTTTCAAAATGCCACTTTAAGCCGAATATGAAAAAATTAAGTATTGAAAAAGCTATCGTCGTTAAAAGAATTGAGGGTATCGAGACAGAACTAGCAGAACTTAAAAACCTAAGTCAACAAAACCTTGACGAATTCTCACAAGGCACAGGCTGGAAGTTGGCCGAGTTCCATCTACACCGGGCACTTGAAGGCGTGTTTAATATCAGTACGCATATCCTTTCACGGATTCCCGGAGGTCAAGCTACTCAATACAAAGAAATCGCCCTGAAAATGGGAGAGCACCACATCGTCCCCAATGAATTTGCCGAAAAAACCCTAGTCAAAATGGCCAAATACCGAAACCGGCTGGTACATTTTTATGCGCAAGTAAGTTGCCAAGAATTACATCAAATTATTAGTAAGGATCTTGGGGATTTTGAATTCTTTCTCTCCTCAATCAAAAATCTTCTGGAACATCCGGAAACATTTGAGTTAGCAGTTGAATAAAACTATTCTTCCGTTAAACCTCCCACTTATGCTATTATGACACAGTTAGAAAAGTCTTTTCCATGAGCAAACTATGCCAATACCAAGTGCCAAAAAATTACAAAAAATCTGGGCGCAGGTTCCACCTGACTACTACTTCCATTTAAACGTATTTCAACGTCTGTGGCACGAGCGCAAATGGCGCGTGTTTGAAGAAGTATTGGCCAATTTAAATTCGCCGCCCCAAACCATTTTGGAAGTAGGCTGCGCCGGTGGGCACTTAAGTCATTTGCTGTCGCAGCTTTTTCCCAAAAGCCAAGTCACCGGCATTGACGTTTATAAATCAGCAATAACCGAAGCCAAGACTCGGTATCCGAAACTTAATTTTAAGGTAGCTGATGCGCACAAACTGCCTTTTCCCAAACACACTTTTGATCTGGTCATGTGTAGTGAAACCATAGAGCATCTGACTAGACCGAAAACAGCGCTTCACGAAATCCGCCGCGTACTCAAACCTGCGGGTCACGCCCTAATTGAAATGGATAGCGGCAGTTTACTGTTTAGAATCATCTGGTGGGGGTGGACTAGCTTCGGCCCGGGCCGGGTCTGGAAACACGCGCATTTACACCCCTTTTCCGCCCGGGAACTGGACCAACTCATCCGCACGAACGGCTTTGCCACCCAACGCCGCCGCTCTTCGCATCTGGGGATGGCCGTCACTTTCCTCGTCCAACCCAAGACCAAAACCAAATTATGAAAAACAGTAAAAATCCGGGGTTGAAATCTGATCTGATTGCTTTAGGTTTACTACTTGGTTTGATCTTGCTTTTCTTTAGCCGGTTATTTTTTCCGGAGCCGCAGATTTTTGCCACCAGTGAAATTGGCGCCAACGACATCTGGTATTTGAATTTTCCGCTGAAAAATTTTTTAAATACGTCCTTAAAAGCAGGTCAGCTGCCCGTTTGGGACCCATATCGCAATAACGGCTTTCCGGATCTGGCTGAAGGTCAAATCGGGACGTTTAACTGGTACAATCTACTCGCATTTCGTTTTTTGCCGCCGATACATGCTTTTAATTTGGGCTTTATCGTGATGTTTTTCCAGGCTGCCTTAGGCATGTACCTCTTTGCCCGAGTCAAAAAAATGTCACGGGGAGCAGCTTTTTTGACGGCGTTTATCTATACATTTTCCGGCTTTTTCATCACCCACATTTCCCACTTCAATTTGTTACAGACTTCGAGTTTCTTGCCGCTCATCTTTTACGCAGTTGAAAAAATCCTCGTCAAACCGAAATTGACTTGGGTATTGGTCTTAAGCATTTTAGTCTCGCAGCAGCTTTTTTCAGGTTTTCCGCAAATGGTCTTCATTACTCTCATTGGACTGACGATCTACCTAGGCTACCGACTCGCCACAAAAGAAATCAGCTGGCGCAAAATCTGGGTAATTGGCGCCAGCCTCATTTTTGCCCTCATCATTTCGGCAGCGCAAATTCTACCCACTTTAGAACTATTGCCGATTTCCCATCGGTCTACCGGGCTAAATGTCACCGAACTCCTGTTTTATAAGTTTCCTCCTAAACACATTTTAAGTTTTTTAAATCCCTTTGCTTTTGGTAACCCGCAGTTGGGTACTTACCCGCATTTTAAAGACTTTGACGGTTCGTTATTTTGGGAAAATACCGGCTATATCGGGATTTTGCCATTGATACTTGCGGCTATTGCCCTAATGAAGATCAAAAAAATATCCGCCGGTTTTGGTCACCTTTTGGCTTTATGTTTCATGTTTTTATTGATAATTGGCGGAGCCGGACCTTTATATTTTTTACTGACGATACCTCCTTTTTCCTTCTTCCGTTTCCCCTCGCGGTTTTTGCTCATCTTTCTGTTTACGCTCGCTCTACTTGCCGGATATGGACTGGATTTATTAACGGCTATCATCCGGCGCAAATCACCACGCCTCTGGCTTACCGGAGTGGTGTTATTTATATCTGTTGCTAATTTATTTTACATTTGGTGGTTTTATCATCCGACAGTTAGTTTCCGGAAATACGCAGCCCAACCCCAAGTCATGCAGTTACTAAATCGAAAAGAACTGGGATCTATTTATACATATTTAAAAAATGCTCGGGCCTGGGATGAGTTTTTCCAAACCGGCAGCCAAAGGCCGGAGCGCTATCTCGATTTGCGAAATGAACTAGCACCCAATCTCAATCTGGTCTTTGAATTACCCACAGTTGATGCTTATGCCGCCTCAATCACTCCCAAACGCCTGTACTACTACAACGGCCTCTTGGCTACGGCCTACCATATTGCTACCGACAGCGCGGCCTTAGGGCAAATGGAAATGAAGCTTCTAAATCTAAGACACACAACCCAGATATTAACCCCGATTCCCCTTACCAATTCCGATCTCAAACTGAAAGGAAAAATTGACCTGCCTACTTTAGATAAATCTTCTTTGTATATTTACCAAAATCCCGCTGCATTACCCAAATATTATTTAGTAAGAAAATACCGCCTAAGCGAAACGCTCGAAGATTTTCAAACCCAGCTCAATCAAACAGACTTTGATTTAAAGAACGAAGTTATATTGGAAAAACCAGTTAACTTACCCATCAATCAAACTCAGCTGGAAGCAAAAATCACACCCTTAAAAGAAACTACCAACGAAGTCCAACTGGAAGTCAGTACCAATCAGCCGGCGATTTTGGTCCTTGCCAATTCTTACTATCCCGGCTGGAAAGCTTTTGTTAACGATAAAAGTACCGATGTGTTTCCAGTCAACGTCTTCAACCAAGGTCTTCTCATCCCTGAAGGCCAACATCAAATAAAAATGCGGTTCCAACCTCAAAGTGTCTTTTTAGGGTTAACTATTTCACTTATGACCTATGGGTTGATCTGCTTTTATTTATCCAGGATAATGGTAAAACATCAGTACTCAAAAAAATAATTCATGAATTTTAAAAAAACTTTTGTCGTCATCCCGACTTTAAACGAGAAAAAAAATATCGGTCAACTAGTACAGCAGATTTTTTCTCTTTATCCTGATTTGAATATTTTAATCGTTGATGACAATTCCACTGACGGATCACTAGTACTAATTAAACAACTGCAAAGAAAATGTGCCAACCTGCATTTACTGGTTCGAACCAAAAACAAAGGTCGGGGAGCGGCATGTGTAGCCGGTTTCCAATATATTTTAAGTAACTTTGCCCAAACGAAATATGTGATTGAAATGGATGCTGATTTTTCGCATGATCCCAAAGAAATCCCCAAACTGCTCGCGGCAGGGGCTCCGCAAACAGTTGTGGTGGGTTCAAGATATGTCCGAGGCAGTAAGATCGTCGCCTGGCCACTGTGGCGGATAGTACTTAGTAAACTGGCCAACTTTTACGCCCGGCTGGTATTACAAATTCCTATCCACGACTACACTGATGGTTTTCGTTGTTATAGCACTTCGGATCTAAAAAAGCTGGACCTATCCCAAATCAAACATCCGGGCTTTATCACTCTCTCGGAAATCGCCTATTTGCTGCAAAAAAGGGGAGTCAAGTTTCGGGAGATTCCCATCACTTTCACCGACCGGACGCAAGGAAAGTCACATGCCACTCTCAAAGAACTTTTGTCTTCTCTTAAGGCAATTATCGAGATTCGGTTGAACGAGATTTGAAGATCACTGCCTGAAACTGTTCTGGTTCATTTAAAGAAACCGCTTCAAAATTATTTTTATTTTCCGCCATGAAGTTTTGCAAGAGCTGATTAAACTGCGGCGTACCATAAAAACCGTTGAAAATGATATAGTCGCTTTTCTCCAATAACTCAATGTAATTTTTTTCATCTGTTCCCGGCGTCGGATATTCTTTTAAGATATTCTTCCTGTTGGCTTTGATAAAACCGTGATATGGATCAGGGATCACCGACAAAAATACCTGTTTTTCATCAGGAATTTGTGCCAGAAGTTTGTCAGTGAATTTTTCATAAGAATAACTTTCGCCTCCGTATCGGCTATATTGCTCCAAAAATATCTGACTGTTAAAAAATAGCAATGCTAGCAAAAGCAATAACGACATTTTGAAAAATTTATTTTGAGAATATGAATCCAACATATTGATTAGACCTAAGTAAACCATAGGAACAAAAAGCAAGTAGTAGGTAATATTGTTCATAAATTTTATTAAGATCCACACCCAGACAAAACTAATGGCTATTAGTAAAGATTGCTTGTGTTTAAACCTCACGTAGTCAACGAAGTTCATCATAATTACTGTCAAATAAAGCGGTCCAACCAAAATGTTTGGCGAGATTTCGAACAAGAATCTTTTGAACGACCACGGACTGGCATGTTTAAATAAACCGAGAAAATAGATTTGACTCTGAAGTTCGGAAAAATGCTTTAGCACAATTAATAACCAATAAGTAGCTGGTAAAATAAATCCCGCTATTAGTAAATAAAATTTTTTAGATTTTAAAAAACGCCACTTTTGTGTGATCACAAAGTAAGTCGTATAACCTAAAACAATAAAGATACCGATGTAGTGCGACAAAAAAGCCAGACTTGCAAACAACCCACTCAACAGAAACTGCCGAGAATTTATTTGGTCCTGTGTTTTGACTTTTAAGATTGGCCAGAAAAAATATAAAGAGAGACCCCAGAAAACCAGGAGTAACATTTCCGGTCGACTAAAACGGGAGTAAGACAAAAAGATGTTATCTAAAAACATGCCGGCCACAACCATTAGCGTTAACCCCAAAGATCTGCTACCTAAAAATCGCCTGATCAGAGCGATGAATATGAAGGTGAATAAACTTCCCAGCAAAAGGGAAAAAAGACGTTGGCTCTCAATAGTCAACGGCACAAATCTAAACCAAGCGCTCAAAACATAAAAAAACAACGGCGGGTAATAATACGTATAGTTGGGGGTGGTGCTTACTATTCGATTTAAATCTGGTTCTAAGTGTCCGGTTTGCAAAAAATTTCTAGCCATATCAGCATAAATTGCTTCATCAGTCCAAACCGGAGGAGTTTTAGTCAACAGGCTACCGGCAAGAACCCAGTAACCAAAAATTAAAACAAAAACCAATAAAATAAGTTTCATCTTTTTGTTATATTAGCATCTTTTACTCTTTAACTAAAAAAAGTTTGCCCATAAATGGTTAATCTGATAAAGTAGGTACCTATAAACCTCTTTATAAGAGTATCAACATAAATCAAGTCCCATGATCGATGTTAAGAAACTGTACAACTCTAGATTTTCTTCATTTGAACGCGTCCGCAAAGAAAAACTATGGAAAATCCTATGTCGGGAATTTTTACAAAAATTTATTCATCCGACAGATACGATCGTGGACTTGGGAGCAGGAGAGTGTGAATTTATTAACAATATCCACGGTCAGAAAAAAATAGCGGTGGATATAAATAAACATACCCAAAAATTGGCCGCGAAAAACGTTCAAGTTATCACCGCTTCAGTCAAAAAACCCAGATCGTTATTCGATGCAAACTCCATTGACGTTGTATTTATGAGTAATTTATTGGAACACATGGAAAATAAGGAAGACGTTTTTAGGATTTTACGAGAAACATATCTTATTCTCAAACCAAAAGGCAGACTTCTCATTATGCAACCGGATATAAAACTAGTAGGAGGTGCGTACTGGGACTTCTTTGACCATAAAGTGCCTCTGACGTTGGCTAGTATTAATGAGGCTCTTCGTGCCAACGATTACACTATTTCTTATACTCTTTATCCTTTTCTGCCATATTCTACTAAAGTTCGTTTTTTACCTCTTTGGCCGCAATTGCTAAAACTATACTTGCGTATAAGACCCTTACATTTCATCTTTGGTAAACAATTTTTCCTCTGCGCCAGCAAAGCTTGATTCTTTGAGTCTAATTATTTAGCATAGGCCATCGTATACCAAGTTAAATTGATGTCATTTAGCAAGAAATTGTTCGTGTCGATATCAAAACGGATGGCGTTTACTTCTTGAGCAGTTTGGTTTAGTAAAAAGTAGCGGAGGTCTGATTTTGACTTTATGAATGGGTTTATCCAAAATTTTGCGTCGCCGTTCCGAAAAACCCACCTATATGTCGCCTCTTCACCTGATTTAAATTGCAAAGATAAACTTACTCTCGGTTGAAATAATAAGAAACGAAAAAATTTGAGTAAAACTGGTTCTGAAAAAGTGGTCGAAAAACCAATTACGCCTTTTTCCTTAGCCGGTACTTTTATCCAACTGTTCCAAGCCACGTTTTCGCTGACCAACAATTGGGTAATACCAAATCTCGGTGACACGCGAACCTTTAGTAAATCTCTATTTATATCACTATCAAGTAGATCGTAATTGTTGATTATTTGCATCGAGGTCATAGGTTCGTCCAAAAAAGCCTGACGTTGATCGATGGTTTCCAAACTACTAGGAATTCTATTTCCTTCATGCCACAATATATATTCAGGTTTACGAGTTGCAGCGAAAAAGTCAGCACCCAGTTTATCTAAATATGGCGTAAATGCAGCATATGATTGAATAACCGGCCGATTACGCCAATTAAGATTATTTGCTGCTATATATGAAATTTCCAAGGGGTAAATGTCAATTGTAGATGTGCCTATTTCCTTTAACCACATTAGAGAAAGACGGAGGTTTACTAAATCGCTCTTTGCATCCTCCCGCAGTTCATTTCTGGCTGCCGAAAAATTATTTGGATGCAATTTTTTTAAATCATAACCAGATAGTGAACTAAGCGGACGCAAGAGAAGCTTAGCATAGATATCTCTCGTAGTTTCCTGGTTTGCAGCTAAATCGCTTACCATAATAAAAACTAACACCAGCGGTATCAAAGCTTTGATGATAGATGTTCGTGTAAATGCATAAACAAACAAAATTACAGATTCAAAAAGGATGAAAAAGAATAATATCAAGAGGTGACTATCTTGCCTTGAGATAGCGGATTTCCAAGCAAAAAATAAAGGAATGAGTGTCACTACCATCACTGATTTGGCCCGGTCATTTTTTATGATAAACCAGCACCAAACCAACAAAATAACTAAAATGAAAAGCAAATACCAAACTAAAAATTGCCAATCTGCGTAAACTAAACTCATGGCTTGAGAATACCCTTTAACCAATTCCATTTGGGCTAAGACATATAAAACTATACCCCTTAAGTTGCGGTGGACTAAAAACCACCAAAAAATGAAGCTGGATAAAACCGAAATGACGTCACTTATCAGCGAACGCGAAATTGAGTAAATACTCCCCTTAAATAAGCTCCAACTGATTAAGGTGATCAAGGCTGTAAGACCGATAGAAAATTTTGTTAAAAGCAACCATCCTATCCCCCAACCAATAATTACCTCAACAGCTGCCTGATGTTTATTTTTCTGAAAAGTAAGAATAAAAAGCAATAACAAAGCCATAAATCTCCATTCGAAGTACTGAATGGAGATAACAAAAAGTAGCAAAGGCACCAAAATAAATTTAATCAGGTACTTTATCTTTGCCAAGCTACCCAAAAAGTAAGCTACCGCTATACCACAAACGGCAGCAAACACCACTTCAAACAATAAACGGTGATACACATGACTACCTAAATCGAGAGTGTGTACCAGGTAGCCAAACGGTCCATATGTAAAAAGAAAGTCACTTCCCCAATTGACATTTTTTAGTGCGGCATAATTAATCGCGTATATCCATGAATTATCCAATCCTATACTCACCGCGTTTATATCAAGTCTAAATACAACCAAAAAACTTAAACCTAGTGAAAATACTATAAGACCGATAAACTTACGGTTACCGGTAAAGACCTTAGAAACAAAATTCTGTATTGAATTAAACATAAACCGAATACTTTAATGTATACTGAGTCATATTCGACTAGCTCAAGATTGATGCTAAATTTATTGGAGTATATACTGGATTCTAACGCATATGTCCGGTAAAATAAAAACGTCATTTAACCACCGAAATTTGATAGCTATAACTGGCTTGTTTATACTAATTTCCCTGTTCTTCGCCAAGTTGTTTTACCCAAATTTGTCAATTTTGGCAACAAGCGAACAAGCTATATCAGATATTTGGTATTTCAATTTCCCCTTAAAAAATTTTCTCGCAGAATCTTTAAAATCTGGTAATTTCCCACTCTGGAATCAACATATGAGTGGCGGTTTTCCAGTACTAGCCAATTCCCAGATCGGAGTTTTTCATTTCTACAATTTCCTGGCTTTTAAATTTTTGCCTGCAATTTATGCATTTAATCTGGCTTATATTGCTACGTTTTTTCAAGCCGCCTTAGGCATGTTTTTATATCTCCGCCAAATCAAGTTCAGTCCGTTAACCTCTTTTTACGGTGCGTTTTTATTTTCTTTTTCCGGATTTTTTGTCACCCATTTGGCCCACTTTTCCAACATGCAAGCTGCAGTTTTTCTGCCTTGGTTGTTTTGGGTTACGGAACTGTTGTTGGAAAAGCCTAAACTTTCTTTGAGTCTAGTATTTGCTGTTTTATTTTCACAACAAATATTCGCTGGCGCTCCCCAATTTACTTTTATCACGATCTTTGCCTTGTTCATATATATAGCGGGTAAAATATATATCAGCAAGCCCAAAAAAACGCTTGGCTATTTTATTTTGGGGCTGGGTGCGGGACTGATCATTTCGGCTGTACAATTGTTACCTACATTAGAACTACTAAAACTATCAAGTAGATCTCACGGAAATTTGACAGAGGTCCTTGGTTTTACTTTTCAGATAAAAGACTTTTTGACGCTGATCAATCCATTTATTTTTGGCAATCCACATGACGGCACTTACTCAACACAAGTTCAACTATATCAGTCTATATTTTGGGAAAATACCGCATATATCGGAATCATACCTCTATTTCTGGTAATTCTTACGTTTTTCAAAATAAAACAATTCCGTAATGGGCGAATATACTTAGTTATGTTAACAACTTCCGTTTTGCTCATGTTGGGAGGAGATGGTCCTTTGCGATACCTGTTTATGTTACCGCCGTTTTCACTGTTTAGATTTACGGCACGGTTCTTGGTCGTATTTACTTTTATTGTTGTCGTCTTGGCTGTCCAAGGACTAAGTTTAATCCAGAAATCGATTCTCAATCGGAGTAAGTATCAATCGATCTTTCTGGTGATTCTGGTTTTATTTTCCATAGGAGACATTTTCTGGATCTGGAGAGATTACCACAATGTGGTTCCGTTTGCCGATTTCCAAAAGGTTCCTCAAGCTGTAGAAATCATTCAAAATGATCAACCCGGCATGGTATATATGGTCAATCGACACGCACGAGCTATCCGGGAAGCAGCTACAAACGGTTGGAGCAAACCCGATCGCTTATTGGAACTAAGGAACGAAATAGCCCCAAATCTCAATCTGCTATACAATTTGTCAACCCCGGATTCTTATTCAACCCTCGCTCCGCGCCGGATAGACTATTATAACAGTTTGATTTTTACGTCATATCAACTTACAAACGAAAGTCAGCAACTTGACTTTCTTCAATTGCGCTTAATCAGTCTCCGCGATACAACGCATATTTTATCTGCCTTTCCTTTAACTAACTCCGACTTGAGTTTATACAAAAAGTTTGAGTTAACCGATTTTGACAATCAACCTATGTATATTTACAAGAATAAGGCGGCTGTTCCCAAGTATTACCTGATTAGTAAATTTAAAATTGTAACAACTATTGAAGATTTTTTGACTCAAGTAACCAATCCTGATTTCGATCCCAAAACCGAAGCTGTGGTTGAAAAACCACTCACTGCTCCGAGTTCATCACTACCAATTTTAGCCGACATCAATGTTCTTCAGGAACAAAATGCCGAATTAAAGCTGGCAGTAAATACCAATCAAGCTGGCGTCTTAGTTATCACCAATTCTTATTATCCCGGTTGGGAAGCAACTGTTGATGGAAAACAACAGGAAATTTTTCCCGTAAATTTTATTAATCAAGGATTGTGGCTAAATCAGGGAAAACACCAAATTTATTTGCGTTATAACCCCAGTAGTTTCCGCTTTGGATTGTTTATTTCCGCAGTCGGTTATGGAGCAATTATTATCTATTTTCTGAATTTGGGTTTACGTCACATCTATGTTTTAAAAAAATGGAAGAATTCCCCATAGGTGGATCAAAACTTATTTAAATCAGTTTCGTCGTTTTTCAGCTTTTTTTGATATTCATTTTCATAGACGCTCGCCTTTGCTTCATCTCCAAAACAATCTTTGTATAGTAGAGCTAGCAATCTATATGTTTCCGGTTGGTTGTTAAATCTTTGAGCTGAAGCTAAAAGTAGAGACTCCGCTTCTGGACATTTCTTTTCAGCGATATAAACTGCTCCTAATATTTGGGCTGTATCGATGAGTTCTGGCTCGAGTTCTAATGCCCCTTTTAAGTATTTTTCGGCCAGGTCCAATTTCTGATTTGCAAACACTACTTTAGCAAACTCTTTTTTGCTTGTGGCATATACCCGCAGAACGTCAGCCAACATCGGGTGCTTATAATTTCCCAAACTACCCTGCAGCGGATCATGATAGCTTTGGAAAAGCTGCTCGTTTAAGACAATAAATTCATTGATCTGCATGTTTTTTATTTCCTCTATTTTGTAGAGTCGGTAGAGAATCCCGGTTTGGATCCAGGCAAAATCCTTACCCGTAGTCAAAGGCATTGTCGAAAGCAGGGGATAAGTGCCATAGTAACGTTTCACCATTTCGTCAAAAACGTTGGTGTTTTTTTCCCAAGTCCCTACTTCCAACTCCGGATACTGATACGCCAAAACTTGTAAATACGACGGGAAAGACAAAGTTCCGGTTTGAATCAATTTTAGGCCACGAAAACCTTTGGTTTTGCCTTGAGTCAAATATAAATATTGGGTATCAAATATGGAGGTATCGTCTGCCAAAAACAGCAACGAGTTATCAGGAGCAGTATCCAAAATATCCTGAGCCAAGTTTTCTGCCGTCGCGTCAAAACGGAGACTACCTAATTTGGCATAATTTGTATACCACATCGCAAGTGGTAATACCCCCATGACCAACGTCGCAGACAAAATAGTTCTTTTGTGGACCAGTCTATTTATCATCCGTTCAACCAGCTTTGCCACTGCGGCTATACCAAAGGCGATCCAAATGCTAAGTAGGAAATAGGGTATGAGTAAAAATCTTTCTGAAGTCCCCAAATGAAAATTTAGGTATATCGGAAAGGCCGCATAAAACAAAAAACCCGGTCCGGCAAGAAGAAAACTCATCACAAATGGCCAAAATGTCTGTTTGTGCTCTCGGTAATGCTCTACGATCCCGATTACTCCGAGTATTACTCCGATTTTTGTAAAATCTATGAGAAGCGTCTCGCCCAAAAACCTGAGTTGAAAATAGCGATCTATCAAGTTTAACCCAAACATCTGCCCGGCTCTAAAAGTACCATAGACCGCCCGTGTCACCAAACGGATAAAGGCTGGTCCGGTGACTGGGTTTTCCCAATTGATATACGGCCTTCCCAAGGCCGCCCAAACTACATATAAATAGGGGAGCAAACCGGCGATAAAAATCAGACACGAAATAAGTAAAATCCGGCCTTTATTTTTTTCCTGCAAAAAGTTACGGTAGACTAACCAACCCCATCCGGGAACTAAAAATAAAATCGTCTGATGGTGGCTTAAGGCTAAACCAAAAATAAAGCTCATCAAATAAAGAAGCCTTGTTCGTCTTTGTTCGCTGTAAACCACTGCTAACAACGTCAGTCCTACACTAAATAGTAAGTTTAAGGCAAATACCTCCGGCACAATCGCATATAACCAGACCAAATAGTTAAAACCCAGACTTAGGGTCGCAATCAGGGCGACCAGTGGACGCCGTACCAGTTTGATGAGCAAAATGAAAAATAAGCCGAGGCTAAGAGCCATGGGAATACTTGATAAAAACCCGACCCTCCAAGCTACGGTTCCCAGAGGAATTTGAGTCTGCAACCAACCAAGAAAAGTATAAAGTGGATATCCGGGAGGGTGGGCAACACCCCGCACGAAGGCGGCTGAAACTAAATCCCCTGCATCTCCGCCGTAGATGCTCGGAGATTGGAAAAAGACATAAAAGAGGAGAAAAAATACGCTTAAAATAAGAGCAGTAATTTTTTCTCCCCTTTTGATTACTCTTAATCGCTGCATTTGCATTTTTTAACTCTTCCACCTAATTCCGTCTCTAATGAGCACAAAAGAAACACGTCCCAGAGGTACTCGGACATGACCCAGTCAAACCTGGCGGATTGGCCGTGCTATTGTATAAAGAATTTGCATCAGCATTTCCCCCCTTGGCTTCAGGTGCAAAACATCCCCAAGTCTGAAGTGATGCATCAGCAATCAGGTAAATCGCGTTTCCTTGTGTCGGAATCCCGGAATTGAAACCTGTTTTTAATTCTCCGGCACTCACTAGAGTATTTATCCAAGCGGTAGCTGCTCCAGTAGTGATATTGATCGCATTTTGCGAACTTGTGCCCCACGGCATAGAGCTACGACTGGCGTAAAACCGGTTCAAAGCGTTGACATACTCTGTGGCAATTGATCTTTTGTTTGAATCCCTGGCTTTTCGTACTTGATCTATCGGATCAATGGCAGCTAGAAGCCCGGCAGCTAAAATACCCAAAATACCGATGACTATTAAAAGCTCGACTAAAGTAAAACCTAGTTTGTGAGACCTAATATGTTTGGACAATGACATATTTCACCTCCTCTCACAAGATATAATTTTCCTAAAAAAATACCGCTATCGGCAAAATATTAATTATTTAATTCAGTTTATACCGACTCGACTTTGAGTGTCAAATTTATTTTAATTTATTTGAACTGGTTGACCAAATTGTAAATCGGCGTGATCACTGCGTACACAAATAAACCGACGCCGACTCCTAATATAACCATCATAAGTGGCTCAATTGCGGTTGTCAAGCTTTTGACTGTTTGTTCTGATTCCCGTTCAAAATAGATAGAGATGCGCATCAAAGCATCATCCATTTTTCCGGTCTCTTCACCGACTTTTACCATTTGTGCCAGTAACGGCGGGAAAATCGGGTACTGCGCGAACAGGACTCCCAAGGGAAAACCTTTTTCGACTTTTTTGGTGATTTCTTTGAGCGCCTCCTGATAATGAATATTCCCCATGGTCTCAACCAGTATATTTAAGGCGTCCAAAATATGCACCCCGGCGCCAACCAACATCCCCAAAGTCCGCGTAAATTCGACCAAAACGATCTGTTTTTGCAGAGTCCCCAAAAGCGGAATTTTCAACATCATCCCATCCCAGATCCGCCGTCCTACCAGAGTCGCCCGCCAGCGTTTAAACGCCACAAATCCCAAAAAGAGCAAAATTAGTCCCAACCACCAAAACTTGACACTGTATTTGGAAAGGGCCTGGAGTATCCGGGTCTGGATCGGCAGATCGGCCCCAAACTGGTCATAGAGATCGGTAAGTTTTGGTACGACCACGATCATCAGGACTTCAAAAACTAGGATCATCACCGACAAAATGATCACGGGGTAGACCATCGCGCCTTTGACTTTGCCCCGAAACTCTTGGTCTTTTTCCATATTTTCCGCGAGACGAAGTAGTACCCGGTCCAAAGTCCCCGAAGCTTCGCCTGCTCGCACTAAAGCGATGTAGATAGGCGAAAACTCGTGTTTGTACAGCTCCAAAGCTGATGCTAGGTTTCCGCCGCCTTGGATCTCCCGCGAGATTTTATTTAACATCTCCGCAAACGCCACGTTGGTGGTTTGGGATTTGAGTAATGTCAGCGCTTCTTGAAGTTGCAGGCCGGCATTGATCATCGTTGCTAGTTGCCGCGTCAGGTTGGTGATATCCCGCCGGCTGACTTTACTAAAAGTGACTGTAGAAAAAGACTTGGAAAACAGCGATTTTTGATGCAGAGTGAGCCTCGTGATATAAAGCGACCGCTCACGGATCAAAGCTGCGGCTTCGTGTGCGCTCACCGACTCAACATGCAAAAATCAAAAATCAAAATGCAAAAATGCTTTTACATTTTGAGAATTTTGTATTTTACATTGTCATTTTAAATTTTGATATTTAAATTTTAAATTTAGCATGAGTTACGCAATGATTTGTTGTTTAGATTGTCATTGCGAGCGAAACGACCTGCCTGCCGGCAGGCAGGAGTGAAACGAAGCAATCTCAAGGATATTAGATTGCCGCGTCGCTTAAGCTCCTCGCAATGACGCACTGCGTAAGTCCTGATTTAGGTTGATGCAAATAATCTGATCAACTCCTCAGGTCTTAAAGCATACTCTTTGGCTGTATCCAAAGTGATTGCCCCTTTTTTGACTAACTGTGCCAAAGATACTTCCAAAAGTGACATCCCCATATCCGCCGATGTCTGGATGATGTTATCGATCAAATGAGTTTTGCCCTCACGGATGGAAGTCTGCACCGCCGGTGTGGCGATGAGTATTTCCGTCGCCGGTCGCCGTCCGCCACCTATGGCCGGAATCAGGCGCTGCGAAAACACAGCCTCGAGCGTCCCGGATAATTGCAGTCTGATCTGGGCCTGCTGTTTCTCCGGAAACACATCCACTATCCGGTCAATTGTCTGGGCAGCCGAATTGGTATGCAAAGTCGCAAATACCAAATGCCCGGTTTCAGCTACAGTCAAAGCTGCAGCGATAGTTTCATAATCGCGCATTTCACCAACCAACACTACGTCCGGATCCTCGCGCAAGACACTGCGCAGGGCCACATTCCAAGAATGGGTATCGGTGTGCATTTCCCGCTGGGACACGATTGACCGGGCTTTGGGATAAACATACTCGATGGGATCTTCAATCGTCACGATGTGCACGTTTCGTGTTTTGTTGATCTCGTTTAAGATCGCTGCCAATGTAGTTGACTTACCGTGTCCGGTCGGACCGGTCACCAGGATAAATCCGCGGCGCAAATTCACAAACTGGTAACAAATCTCGGGCAAGAATAGTTCTTCGATGGTCCGGATTTTTTGCGGCAAATAGCGTAGAGCTGCACCGAGCGAGGCTTTTTGGTAATAAATATTGGCTCGGAAACGCGCACTACCCAATCCGTAGGAAAAATCGATTTCCTTATTGGCCAAAAACAAATCTTTTTGTTCGCTACTTAAAATCGAGAAGACGAGGACTTCGACATCTTGCGGCGTCAGCACTGGTTCACCGGGGACTGGCAAAAGAACACCATCAATCCTAAGTACCGGCGATGCAAAAATCAAAAATCAAAATGCAAAAATGCTTTTACATTTTGAGAATTTTGTATTTTACATTGTCATTTTAAATTTTGATATTTAAATTTTAAATTAATTAATCTTGTGCTACCCTAAGCACTTCTTCAATTGTGCTCACGCCCTCAAGTACTTTTAAGTATCCGTCCTGCTTTAATGTGATCATCCCTTCCTCAACCGCCTGCTTTTCGACCTCCGCGCTCGATGAGTGCTCCAATACCATCTTACTAATTTTTTCCGAAACCGGTAAGACCTCAAAAATACCTACCCGTCCCTGATAGCCGGTACTGTTGCATTCCGGACAGCCTTTACCGTGAAACAGTTTGACCTGTTTACTATCAACATCCGGCTTTAAAGACACCCCGGGTTTGCCTCCAGTTGCAGGAGTTTCCGCACTTGCCGGGAAAAGCTTGCCCAGGACTTTTTTGATATCTTCAACTATTTCTTTGACGGGCACGTAGTCTTCTTTGCAAAATTGACAAATTTTGCGCACTATCCGCTGGGCCACCACGCAGTTTAAGGCCGAGGCTACCAAAAACGGCTCGGCCCCCATGTCCAGTAGCCTGGGAAGTGCTCCCGAAGCATTATTGGTATGCAGTGTTGAAAACACCAGATGTCCGGTCAAGGCTGCTTGGATCGCGAGTTCCGAAGTTTCGGCATCCCGCACCTCACCCACCAAAATGATATTGGGATCCTGGCGCAAAAAAGCCCGCAACCCGTTGGCAAAGGTCAAACCAGCCGCCGGATTGATTTGTACCTGATTGATGCCCGCGATTTGATATTCCACCGGATCCTCGAGCGTGACGATATTGACTTTGGTCGTGTTGAGCCGCGACAACACCGAATACAGAGTAGTGGTTTTACCACTCCCTGTGGGGCCGGTGACGAGAATGATACCGTGAGGACGAGTGATATTTTCTTCCAGTCGGTTTAATGCCAAACCGCGTAGTCCCAGTTCGTTCAAAGTCGGGATACCACCGGTTTTTTTGAGTAACCGCATGACGATTTTTTCGCCGTGAACCGTGGGCAAAGTCGACACCCGCAAATCCACTTCTTCTGTCCCCATCCGGAAATTAAACCGGCCATCTTGGGGAATGCGCTTTTCATCAATTTTCATGTCCGAGAGGATTTTGATCCGCGAGACTACGGCTGAATGTACGCTCTTTGGTAAAGCCAGTTTTTCGTGCAGTATGCCGTCTATCCGATAGCGGACGCGGGTCATCCCTTCCTGCGGTTCGATATGGATATCGGAAACGCGGTTTTTGGTCGCAAATTCCAGAAGTGTAGAGACGATTTTGGCTATCGGAGCTTCGCGGATGATTTCGCCCAAATGTCCAGCTTCGATAGTCCTGATCTCCGGAGTCACTGTCTCTTTTAGCGCTGCAGAAACTTCCGCTCCCAAACTCTGGGCATACCGCTCATCAATCACTACATCAATATCATCCTTCAAAGCCAAATAGGGAATGACGCGCTTGCCGGTTTTTTGCTCCAAAAATTCAATTACTTGAAGATCAAACGGATCCGCCATCGCCACTGAAATTGAGTTAGTGGCTGGGTTATGGTCAAAGGAGAAAAGAGTATACCGTCTGGCCACCGGCTCGGGAATGAAGGTCACCACTTCCGGAGAAATCCCTTTTCCGGCCAAAGTCACAAACGGTACATTCATCGCCTTGGCTTTGGCTTGAGCATACTGCAGCTCCGACACTAAGCGTTTACTCATCAGGTATTCTTCAATGTCCTGACCGGTTTGAAGGACATGTTGCCTGATTTCATCTCCGGTTTTACTATCCAGTACTTGTTGCGCTACAAGTGTCTCAAGTATTTTTTGGGCAGATACCATATAAAATCAATAACTGAACCGGCAATTGCGGTCTATCTATAAAGTAACTTTTTCATGCTACAATGTCAACGTATAAATTAAAAGTTAACAGTTTTGAATTTTGACTTGAACTTTTGCCTTTTGACTTTTGATACTATGTTTCACTCATACTGCATCGTCAGCCAAGACCGGCAAACCCGCACTGATTTTATCAGCGAGTTCCTGAAAAACCTAGGCGTACATACCCTGGATGTTTGGGAAGTGACCGACGACACTATCACGATAGCCCAAGTTCGCGAGCTAAAATCATTTTTAGCCCGCAAACCTTTTGCCTCGCCACTCAAGGCCGGTGTCATTCTCGCAGATGGGTTGACACCCGAAGCGCAACAGGCTATTTTAAAAACCTTGGAAGAGCCACCGACTCAAAGCGTTGTTATCCTATCCGTTGGTCAATTGGATCAATTATTACCAACCATAGTTTCCCGCACGACCGTCAAAACGCTGATTGGGCCGCAAGTTGCTTTTAAACCCGACTCCGAACAGCTCCAGTTTTGGCAAAAACTTCTGCCCGGTAAAATCGGGGAGCGCTTATTACTGACCAATCAGCTTGCCAAAGACAGAGCTGCGATCGCGCTTTGGTTAAAATCACAGATCGAATTTTGGCGCTGGGAACTCACGGCCACATACCTGACCGGATCATCCGTATTTAAATTGCCGCCGCTCAGTCTAGTTCTGATTTTAAAAAATCTCAGTCAATCCCTTGTCTTGATTAATCAAAATTTATCGCTGAAGCTCGTTCTGGATCATTTATTTTTAGAACTGCCAGCATTTCCCGACCTAAAATCCAAGTTGAGTTAAATTTATCCGTTTTTAGGTTGCCCTTCATATATTTTTAATGTATAATAAATCAGGTCGCCGTAAGTTTTGCCCATAAAAAATCAGGCAGCGGAGACCGTTTTTTTCTTTGCTTCGCAAGTTATAAATATGACGACTTCGCCACAAAAATATACCGGTGAACAAATCGTAGTTTTGGAAGGCCTCGAACCGGTGCGTAAACGTCCCGCGATGTACATCGGCTCAACTTCTCTCTCAGGTGTTTACCACTGTATAAAAGAGATTGTCGATAATTCGATCGATGAAGCCTTGGCGGGTTTTGCCAAGAATATTTGGGTCAGTCTAAATCAGGATGATTCAGTGACGGTAAGCGATGATGGTCGGGGCATTCCGGTTGACAAAATTCCCAAATATGGTGTCTCCGCCTTGGAAATAGTCATGACCAAACTCCATGCCGGCGGCAAATTTGACGGTAAAGCTTATAAAATCTCGGGAGGTTTACATGGAGTCGGTGCTTCAGTCGTCAACGCTCTGGCTTCACAGATGGAAGTCAAAGTCTACCGCGATAAAAAGCAATATACCCAAAATTACAGCCGCGGCAACCCGCAAGGACCGATCACTTCTACTAGTAAATTTACAGACCCACTCAAACGCGTGAGTGGCACGACAACCACATTTGTCCCCGACACCCAGATTTTCAAAGAGGGGATTAGTGTCGAATTTGAAATGCTCAAAAAGTCCATCAAAGAACGGGCTTATCTCATCCAAAAAATCTTTTTCCACTTATTTGACGCACGCACCGGTCGCGAAACCCACTATTATTTTGAGGGTGGGATCGTAGCTCTCATCAAGACGCTCAACAAAAACAAGGTCACCCTCCACGATCCGATACATATAAATAAGTTGGAAAATGAGGTGGAGCTGGAAATGGCTTTACAATATAATGACGGGTTTTCGGAAAATGTCGAATCTTTCGTCAATGTCACCAATACCCAGGAAGGCGGTACCCATCTCACCGGCTTCCGCATGGCCCTAACTCGAGCGATCAATGACTATGCTAAAAAGATCGGTGCCGTCAAAAACGGCGACGAGGGAATTTTGGGTGAAGACACCCGCGAGGGTTTGACTGCCATTGTCTATATCAAAATGTCTTCGCAAAACCTGCAATTTGAAGGCCAAACCAAAACCAAATTGGGAAATAATGAAATCCAACCGTTTGTCTTGACTGCCGTCAAAGAAGGTTTGGAAACGTATTTTGAAGAACATCCGGCTGACGGACGAAAAATCCTGGAAAAAGTTTTTCTAGCAGCCAAAGCCCGGCTCGCTGCCAAAGCGGCCAAGGATGCAATCATCAGAAAAGGCGCCTTTGAAGGCGGAGCCCTACCCGGAAAGCTAGCCGATTGTCAAGAGCGAGATCCCGTTCATTCCGAGCTCTTTATCGTCGAAGGCGACAGTGCCGGAGGTTCGGCCAAACAGGGCCGCGACCGCAAATTTCAGGCCATTTTGCCACTTCGGGGTAAAATATTAAATACCGAAAGGGCTAGACTTGATAAAATCATCGAATTTGAGGAGCTCAAGGCATTGGTGATCGCGCTCGGCATGGGGATAGGCGAGACTTTAACTACCAACAAATTGCGCTATCACCGGATCATCATCATGACCGATGCCGATGTCGACGGCGAACACATCATGACCCTCCTTTTAACCTTTTTTTACCGCCACCTACCATACCTCGTGCAAAACGGGCACCTCTACATCGCCATGCCGCCTTTATACAAAGTCCAGATCGGCAAACAGATTTTCTATGCCTACACCGATCCCGACAAAGAGCAAATTATCGCCAAAAACAATCTACAGCATTTACCGGTCAGCTTACAGCGGTACAAAGGCTTAGGCGAAATGAATCCGGATCAACTCTGGGAGACGACGATGAATCCGGACAAACGCAGCCTGAAACAGATCACGATTGCCGATGCCGTAGCCGCAGATCAAACTTTTACTATGCTCATGGGTGATGAAGTTCCACCCAGAAAACGCTTTATCCAAACGCACGCGAAGTTAGCTACTTTAGATGTATAAAAAAATTGCTAACGAAGTCCGCCAAAGATTGCACTTCGAGACGTGTACGAATAGTACTGAAAAGGCGAGAAGTAAAATCAGGCGGACGAAGCTGGCTACTTTGGATGTATAAATTTAGGTCGCCTAAAAGGAGGAAAATATGAACAACCTAAGTTCTGGTAAAAATCCACCTGAGGAAATCAATGTTGTAGTTGAAATTCCCCAAGGAAGTCTTATCAAATACGAGCTGGATAAGGAATCTGGCTATATCTTTGTTGACCGGTTTGCTTTTACCACCATGGGTTATCCGGCCAATTACGGCTTTGTCCCAAATACTATGAGCGGCGATGGCGATCCGGTAGATGTTTTAGTGCTTTCTGTTCAACCGGTGCATCCGGGTTGTGTCATTCCGGCCATTCCCATTGGGTTACTCGAAATGGAAGACGAATCAGGAGTTGACGCCAAAGTGATTGCAGTGCCACCGCTCAAAGTCGATCCTTTCTTTGGCAAATATAAAGATTTAAGTGAGGTCGAAGACGCCATCAAAAACAGAATTAAGCATTTCTTCGAGCATTACAAGGAACTGGAACCGGGGAAATGGGTTAAAGTCAAAGGTTGGCACGGCAAAAAATCCGCCCTGGAAGAAGTCAAAAAAGGATTAAAAAAGTAGGCAGTTCATAGTTAGCAGTTCGCAGTTAAAAACTTCTGCAAACTGCCGACTGTATGCTGCAAACTAAACAATGGACAACGTCGGCAAAATCATCCAAACTGAAATTGTAGAGGCTGTTCAACACTCGTATTTGGATTATGCGATGAGTGTGATCGTAGCTCGGGCCCTGCCCGACGTCAAAGACGGCCTAAAACCGGTACACCGACGGGTGCTTTACGCGATGCAACAAATGGGATTATTGCATCCCAGTAGATATACCAAGAGTGCCAAAGTCGTGGGAGAAGTTTTAGGTAAATTTCATCCCCATGGAGACGTACCAGTGTATGATTCGCTGGTCCGCTTGGCACAAAGTTTTTCTATGCGTTACCCGCTAGTTGACGGCCAAGGCAACTTCGGCTCAATCGACGGCGATCCGCCAGCTGCCATGCGGTATACCGAATGCCGACTTGCACCAATAGCGAGTGAAATCCTGACCGATATTGAAAAAAGTACCGTCGAATTTGTAGACAATTTTGACGGCACCCTCAAGGAGCCGATATTTTTACCGGCCAAGCTACCCAATTTACTCCTGATGGGGGCCGAGGGCATAGCAGTCGGGATGGCGACCAAAATCCCGCCGCACAATTTGCGTGAGGTGATCGATGCGGTGATCGCGATGATCGAAAAAGGCAAATTCGTCAAAAACGATGGTGTCAGCCATTTCGTCTCGGAAGCCACAATTGAAGACCTGGTCCAATTTATCAAAGGCCCGGACTTCCCCACTCGGGGAGTCATTTACGACATCAGTGAAATCATGTCGGCTTATGGCACCGGAAAAGGCCGGATTTTGATTCGCGGCAAGGCAGATATTGAAGATGTGGGTAGCGGTAAAAGTGCGATCATCATCACTGAACTGCCATACCAAGTAAACAAGGCTTTACTCGTCGCCCGAATTGCCGATCTGGTCAAAGACAAAAAACTCGACGGCATCTCGGATCTACGCGACGAATCTGACCGACATGGTATCCGAGTAGTAGTTGAACTCAAACGTGATGCCAAACCCAGATCAGTCCTCAACAATCTTTATAAACACACTTCACTTCAAACCGTGTTTCCGGTGAATATGGTCGCCCTCGTCGACGGCACGCCCCGTACCCTGTCCCTCAAAACCATTCTTGAAGAATACATCAAACACCGTCTTGAAGTCGTCAGGAAAAGAAGCGAGTTTGAACTACGGCGGGCGAGAGAGCGCGCTCATATCCTGGAAGGCCTACTGATTGCAGTCAAAAATATTGACGCAGTGATCGAAACTATCAAAAAATCCCGGGACGGAGAGGTGGCCAAACAAAACTTGATCAAAAAATTTAAACTCACCGAAATTCAAGCTGTAGCCATTTTGGATATGCAACTACGGCGTCTGGCTGCCTTGGAACGCCAAAAACTGGAAGATGAATACAATATGATCAAGGAAACAATCGCCTATTTGGAAGATTTACTAGCCCATCCAGCCAAAATGCTGGGAGTCATCAAAGAAGAACTAGTCAAAATCAAAGAAAAATACGGTGATGACCGCCGCACCCGAGTATTCAAGTCCAAAGTGGGCGAATTTGCTGAAGAAGATCTGATCGCCAATGAAGAAACCATCATCACTGTCACCTCCGGTGGCTATATCAAACGCTTACCCCGCCAGACATTCAAAACTCAAAGTCGCGGCGGCAAGGGTGTCATCGGCATGACTACCAAAAGCGAAGACGCGGTGGACAAAATCACGACCGCGATGACCCATGATAATGTGCTTTTCTTTACCGATCGCGGCAAGGTTTACCAAATCAAAGCCTGGGACATCCCCGAGAGCTCCCGCCAATCTAAGGGCCAAGCGGTCGTAAACCTCATCAACATTGAACAAAATGAACGCGTGACTTCACTCTTGACTTACCACAAGGCGGAAACCGAAAAAGCCAAATATATCTTTATGGCTACCGTCCGCGGCACAGTCAAAAAAACCAAGCTCGAGGAATATGAAAAAATCCGTAAAAATGGCCTGGTGGCCATCAAACTAGAATCAGGTGATACGCTTTCTTGGGCGGCCCTTTCAACCGGTAGCGACGAAATCCTCTTGGTAACACATAGTGGCAAATCGATCCGTTTCCACGAACGGGAAGTCCGACCCACCGGACGGGATACCATGGGTGTGCGGGGAATTCTTCTCAAAGACTCCGACTATATCGTCAGCATGGATATCATTACTGAAGAAATGAAAACGGCCGAGTTTTTGACCATCATGGAAAAAGGTTTGGGCAAAAAAACTCCGGTTAGTGGCTTTCCCCGCCAAAAACGCGGTGGGCAGGGGGTCAAGGTCGCCGAAATCACTACCCGCACCGGCCAGGTAATCGTCGCCCATTTTATTCCCAATGAAGCCGAATTCCTGATTTTGACTTCAGTCACCGGCCAGGTCGTCAAACTGCCGATAAGTTCAATTCCCAGACTGTCACGTGCAACTCAAGGCGTGATTTTGATGCGCTTTGCCCAGAAATCCGATGCCATTGCCGCTGCCACATATATATAAGTATGATAATTGACGGGAAACTCCTAGCCCGCGAGATCTTAAGTTCACTCAAAAGTGAGGTGGACCAACTTAAACGCCGCCACTACTTACCTCATTTGGCCGTCGTCTTGGTAGGCAATGATCCGGCATCACTTTCATATGTGCGCCAAAAACGTATTGCAGCTGAAGCTATCGGCGCCAAATTGTCGCTCCACCATTTTAAGCGCACGCCGGATTATCAAAAAATAGCCGAGTTTATCCTGCATTTGTCCAAAGACCATGGAATTCACGGCATCATTTTGCAACGCCCCTTACCACCTTCACTTTCAGCTCAAGTCCTCACCCGCCGCGTCAGTCTGATCAAAGATATCGACGGCTTCTTACCCAAAACTCCGTTTACACCCCCTTTGGGACTTGCAATCTTTAAAATCTTAAATCATATCTACTTTCAGCAGATTTTAGGTCGGGAAATGCCGGAAGATGACTTTTCTAAAACTCTCCTTTCCTGGCTCAAACAGCAAAAAATCGTGCTTATCGGTAGGGGAGAGACTGGGGGAAAACCGATCGCCGATACGCTCACCCAACATCACTTGAATTTGATAATCCTCAACAGCCAATCTGAAAATCAGGATGAATATCTAAAAAGCGGAGATATCATCATTTCAGCTGTAGGAAAACATCAGATCATCGGTACCAAAAATACTCGCCCGGGAGCCATTTTGATCGGAGTCGGAATACATTCGGAAAAAGGCAAATTAAGAGGCGACTATGATGAAAAGGAGATTGCAACTGTGGCCAGATTTTATACACCTATTCCTGGCGGGGTAGGGCCGGTAAATGTCGCCTGCCTGATGCATAATTTAGTCACGGCTACCAAACTTCAAATCCGATAATTGTCAAGTTAATTGTCAATATAATTGACCGTGTTAACCCTTTCTTCTTGCTCCCTTTTCCTAAATATGCTTCAATAGAATCAACTCGTTTCCAACCTATTCTAAGGGAGGTGAATTTTATGGATAAAATCAACCGTCAAATTATGAAGTATTTCGGTAAACATCCATCTTTCAATAGTTTGGTACATCTATTAGGCGGGATTGGTATCGGATTTTTGCTCACCTATCCGGTGGCCGGAAATCACCCGGTAAGATGGGGACTTGCCTTTTTAGGTCTCTCGGTTTTGGGCCATGTTTGGGCTTTACAACAAACGAAATAATATGAAAGTGCACGAAACTTCGCATCGGTCACTATTTAAGGCCATTACTTTCCGTGCGATCATTCTTACAACTGACGGGTTGATTATTTTTGTGCTTACCGGCAGTTATGATCTCACACTTAGTGTAATTTTATTTTCCAATTTAATTTCCACGGTCGTTTATTTTCTACATGAGCGCGCCTGGAACCAAATCCACTGGGGCCGGCGGCATATCAACCATAAACGCCATCGCTAAGAGCCTGTTTGGAAAGTCTCTTTTGAGATAGAATTGTCCACGTTCGAGGTAAAAACCCTTGAAGCGTGAGGAGCTGTATCCAAGGTGATACAGTGACGAACGGTGAATGGTTTTGTAACCGAATGTGGACAATTATAGCCAAATATGGACTTTCCAAACAGGCTCTAATGGCTCGTTCGTCCCGATTTAATCGGGACGATTACGGCCCTTTGTGCCGCACTGATATTCAAGTTATTATCGGATGCGGCCTAACCTGTTTTCCGATCATGGAATTTCCGGTGAATTTCTTTAAGTTGTGGGTTGGTGACGTGGGTATAGATTTGGGTGGTGGAAATATTTTTGTGCCCCAACATTTCCTGGATAGCGCGGATATCAGCTCCGGCTGACAAAAGATCAGTCGCAAATGTATGGCGCAGTCCATGCGGCGTGATCTTAATCGGTAATTTAGCCAATCTGACATACTTTTCGACAGCCCGTTCAACACTGCGAGGGGATAGCCGGATACCTTCTTCACCCTGACCCAGACTGACTTTTTTGCCGCTGTAGCGCACGAACAATGGTTTGTACTTGTCTTGCCGGTAAGCCAAATATTGTTTGATCCATTCCGCTGCCGCTTCAGATATAAATACAACGCGCGCCCGACCGCCCTTACCGATGATTCCGATCTCCCGGCTCTTAAGGTCGATTTGCCCACGGTTCAGTTTAACCAGTTCTGATACTCTAAGTCCCGTAGAAAACAACAGTTCCAAAATTGCCCGGTCGCGTAGTCCTTGAGCTGAAGTCAGGTCAGGTTGGTTAAGAAGTTTAAGCAGTTGTTCGCGGTTTAAAAATTTGAGACTTATAGATTCGGCCTTAGCTAGTTCAATTTTATCCGCTGAAATCGTTTTGATGTCTCTTTTTGCTAAAAAGCGTAAAAACGCCCGGAGAGCAATCAAATGATAGTTTTGAGTAATTCGTTTAAGTGGTAAACCTTGTCCGTCGGTTAAACGAGTCAAGTACAATCTAAAACGGCGGATGGTATCTGCGTTAATTTTTTGTGGCGTCTGCGGGGTAGAGGAGGCGGCTTTCAACCACGAGTCAAACCGCAATAAATAATGTTTGTAGTTACGGATAGTTAAAGGAGAAACATTGCGTTCTACCTGCAAAAATTCCAAGAAATCAGTGATTAATTGTTCAAGGGACATAGAAAGTCAATCAAGTTCCGTTTTACGATGATGTAAAACAGCGTCGTAAAACGGACGGAAGATTGTAAGACGTCTCATAGAGACGTCCTTACAATCTCTATTGTGCGATGTCGAGTACTATTTGTCAACCCGCTCAATTCAAGGTAAAATAAGAAAATGAAATTGGGCATCAAAGTCGGATTACGCCCTGAATCCGTAGCTAATCTAGTTGCAACCAAACCTGATTTTTGTGAAATCTGGTTCCATAGCGGCAAAATAGATCAATACGACGACTTATTCCGCCAAATTAAACGCCTGGGCCCGAAGATAGGACTTCATTTCTGGGGCGCTTTAGCTGACGACACTGAAGCCAATTTGAGTTTTCCCGATAGCCTGATTCTTGAAGCATCCAAAAAACTGGTCAAAAAAACTATCGAAACAGCTGCCAGAAACGGCTGTTTTTATGTCAATGTCCATCCGGGGGCTTCCAGGCTATCTAGAATCGATTTTGAGGCCGAGCAAGTCTATCCATATGGCAAGCAATTGGAAGTGACGGATTGTCACGAAAGCCTTCAGGCGTCTCTAACTGAACTGGCCGAATTTGCCAAAAACGTTGGGGTAGAGCTATATATCGAAAGCGTACCGCGACATTTCCTGGGCCATCCTTGGCATGGCACCCAAGGCCGACTTAAACCGGTGGTTATTGGCCAGATCCCGGTAACGATCATTGCCCAAATTCTTAAGCAATCAGTTGCCAATTTATATTTTACCAATGATTTTGGCCACACTGCCAGCAACTTAGTTACAAACGACCGCACCATCATCAAAGACGGGTTATTTACTACCACTAGAAGTCTGGCGACTTTTACCAAACTCTTACATGTGAGCTATATCATAGCGCCTTACAACGGGACTGATTATCACGGCTGTTTGTATTATCCGGAAGTAAATTCGTCGACTGCAGTTCCGAACCATGATGAAACAAAACAATTACTAAAATTGTTTGTTGATCGGCCTGATGTCGCGGCCCTAGTTGAACCAGAAACAGATCATGTAGGCAATTTTGCCGTTCTAAAAACTTTAGTGACCGAAGCCCAAAAATCAGCCTGAACTGTAAGCCTCTACAATGCCCCAGGAAGGCCAAAAATCACTCAAGGCATATGTTTATACCTCCTGAGATAATCAACTGGGGTAGCCGGTATAAATTTAACCAACTTTTTGCCGGTGCCAATATTTTGGCCGGAAATTTTTGAAAGCCGTGATTCCGGGGATCATCAACCCCAAACAAGATCAGAAATAATCGAGGAGTTAATTCTTTCTACCATGATCTAAAAAGGGGAAAGATGCAAATAAAACCACTTCTCCGGAGTTTAGCCTCAATCGACGTCGCAAAAGTATCATTGTGCGACATCATGGCTACAGCTCCAGTACCCACGGTTTACGGCAAATTCGCTAGACATTTCAATATCAGAAGTTGGTATATATCGGTGACTTGCTAGAGAAGCAAAGCCAACTCTCTTGTTTCCTCCTGCTAGGGATAGATGTACGCACTCTCTATCTCCGGAAACCAAGTCACGATAAAATGTCGGATCAGTCTAGGAAGGAGCTTTCGGTTTTCTTCGGTCTTGCAAGCGTTTAGATTTAGAGCATATTGATGCGCTGTTTGTTGATTTTTGAAGCTAAATAATTGCATGCCATATATTATGTTCTACATCAATTTAGAGCATAGAGGCAGCTCAAACTTTCTCTTTTGAGGCTGTGGATCCCCAAATTCCCGCATTTAGCTTCACTTTGAGGCTAGAATACACATACATAGGCTGGTGCCGTGCTGGAAGCAGAGTGGGTTTAGAGCATAATAGCGCTCCGAAATATCATTTTTGAGGCTGCGAAAAATGACAAATTATTTTAAAGATAATTTTGTTTCGGATGATTTTTGGCTTTGTTACGCTCCAAATACCGATTTTTGAAGCTGTGAATTAGAGAAAAATAACGATCAGTTAAAGTTTGGAGCGTAGTAATGACCCAAACCACAACTTTTGTGCGTAAATAATGTGTTCAATCTCCTAGAGAAGATGTTTTATACTTCCACTCCTTTGGTCAAAGTCTTAGGGCGAAGTCAACCGTGAAATATCCCATAGTTTTTCGTGAAAACTTATCCACTTCCAGCAGGCTCACTATAGGCCTAAATAGATCGAACTGTATCACCACTTCCCTCTTCTCCACCTGTTAAACAAAAAATTATCCAATTATCCAATTCTCAAATTATCCAATTTCAAATAAAAAATTGGTAACTAATTATTGGATAATTGGTATTTATTGGAAATTGGATAATTGGATAATTCTTACTGTATTCCCACTCCCCACTTGGTCGTAAATAAGACGAGTAAAAAAACCAAAACAAATACGAGTAAGTATTCGCGTGTGGTTTTGGGAAATAACCTTTCCACCAAATATTGCTGCATCATCCCTACCAGACAGTAAAAGACAGTGGTCAAAAAAAGGGCTTCGATCGTCACCCTGATCGGCCAAAAAGAAAAAACCAATACCAACTCGCTCATCACTAAAGTCACGCAAACACTTCCCCACCAGGTTTTGCCGGTGATATTTTCCGTAAGCTCCATCGTCCATAGTGCCTGAATCGAGAGCGGAAATATGATCAAGCCAATAAGTAGTACATTAAGGTAATAAATAAGATGCAGCGATAAAACCGTATCCACCAAGAAAAAGGTCGTCAAAATCGACAGCAAAAACCCCACGCTGTGGGCAGCACGCAGCAACTGAATATTGCGTTCTGCAGCCACGTTATAAATATTTTCCGTGAGAAAAATCGCGTACATCCCCAAAGCATAAAGAAAAGCTATCGGCAGTCTGGTCAACCACCGGGTAGGAAGTAAAAAATAAAAGACGAAAACAGCCGCGGTGTAGAATGCCGGTAACGTCAGCAACGTCAAATATTCCCAACCTTTGACATCCGGTTGCAAAACGACCAATGACAAAACATACGCCATTGTCGCCATAAGCAGTAGTAGGTCAAGCCGTAAGCCTCCGGAAAAAAACTGGGTAGCCATCAGACTAAAAGTCAGGATAAGTGTGGCTGCCACAAATTTCTGCCGTTTGGAAAAATTTAGTCGTTCCCGTAAATTTTGTAATAATTTGATACTTCGTCTGTTCATAGATTTCCCGGAACTTGCGCATTGGTATAGACCTTGTGAATATCATCCAGATCTTCCAAAGCCCCGAGCAAAGCCCTGATTTTTTGGATATTTCCTACATCAGTGATGGACAAAGTCGTGGTGGGTTTAAAAATCAATTCAAAAGATTTGATCGGCAAATTTTTGGCTATAAGTTGCTGTCTTATCTTATATACATCTTGGGCTTGAGTGTAAATCGTAAAACCCTGATCCGTCTCCACCAGGTCTCTAACTGGCAAATCCAAAATTTGCTCTAGGAGTTGATCATAGCTGAGACTCGTCGGACCCAAGATGATTTCACCGACTTGGTTAAACATGTAGTTCACACTCCCCATGCTACCCAATCGACCGCCATGTGTCTCTAGGGTATTTTTGACTGCTTGGGAAGTCCGCTGACGGTTATCAGTCACGCCTTCAATAAGCAAAGCTGTGTCGGATGGCCCAAAACCTTCATAAACTACTTCGGTCAACCCTATACCTTCGGTTTTCCCCAGGGCCCGGGAGATCGCCCGTTCGATATTGGCCTTGGGCATATTGGCAGCGCGGGCTTTTTCGATAAGTAGCCGCAGGTGGAAATTGGCTTCGGGATCAGCTTCACCTCCACTGCGCACTGCGATCGTGATGGCATTAGCCAGTTTTGTAAATACCTGGCCACGGGCGGCGTCGGTAGCTTGTTTTTGGTGTTTGATGGTCGACCACTTTGAATGACCCGACATAACTTTAGATTATACACGTTCGGCCAAGACAGGTAAAATCACCAAAGGCATTGACTTTTGGGCAAAACCCTTTATATTGTTAGCACTATAGACGTCCATATTTTTACGCACTCTTAAAAGACAAAAATGGATCAACCTCTCACTGCCCAAGCTATCAAATGCGCCCTCTGCCAGAATTGGAAAGAGGCCATCCGTTTAAACCTCGAATTGTTGCGACAAAACGAGGAAAACATTGAAGCCTTAAACCGCCTGGCTTATGCGTATCTTAAAACCGGCAACCTACCCTCTTCCAAAAGCACCTATAAAAAAGTCCTCAAAATCAATAAATACAATCCCATTGCTATAAAAAACCTCAAATGGCTAAGTAACCTCACTAAACACGACATCCATCAAGATCCCTCGGTCTCGCCTACCCCGACTATTTTCCTTGAGGAACCGGGCAAAACTAAAATAGTCATCCTGATCGACCCGGCAGCAGCCCGAGTACTTTGCAATATTGCCAGTGCCCAAAAAGTTTATCTGGTGCTCAAAAAGCACCGCATCGAAGTGCGTGATGGCCAGGACGTATATATCGGGGCTTTACCGGATGATCTGTCACACCGGCTGACCCGGTTTATCAATACTGGCAATACTTATGAGGCTTATATCAAAAACGTAGAACGCAACAATGTCTCGGTTTTTATTCGCGAAATGAAGCGGGGCAAAAAATTTGGTCATCTGCCCTCTTTTTCAGTTTACAACAATCTGACTTCGCGCACCAATTCTTTCTCAAGTGACCGGGAAGATCCGGAAGTACCCAAAGGCGACGAGACCGAAACTGCGGAAACTTAGGGCGCGTACCAAAATAACGTTTATAAAATCACGCTGGATATTTGGATGAGATTCTAGGCGCTGGTGAGCGATAGTATACGATGTATACTTGAGCGCATCAGCAACGACGAATCTCGCCAAATAAACGCGGCAGTTTGTGAAGGTGATTTTGGTACGTGACCCTAATCAGCCAAAACTGACACGCGCCACCTTTGCCCAAATGTATCCCCTAGTTTTACTGTCATGTCGACGCCGCTATTTTCAGCTGTTGCTACAAGTTCGCATTTAAATGCTCGCATCAGATATTGGACCAGTTTTTTCTGGGTTAATTCTGGTTTCACCTCCAAGCGGCAATTTGCCATCCTGTCAATCCCATTTCCAATAGTGATCACTTTTCCGCCAAAATTGGTCACAAAACGGGCAAATTTTTGTCCCACATTGGGAATATCGGTATGATTCTGAATCACCACACTCAAACCGTCCCTACGGACATCTATGTCTTCAAATTTTTGTTCCAAAAACCTAAGTAAGCTTTCGTGGTTCACTTTTTGGATCTGAGTCCCGTCCGGCAAAATCGCATCCGCATACAAGCTGGGGTAGGTTTCACTCAAAAGTAATTTAAATTTGTCCGGCCGCGAAAAACGTAGTTTAAAATAAATCCAGGCCCAGTCAAGATGATTTATGTTGGACTTAAAATTCGCGGGTTTTAAGGGTGACGCCAAAAACTGATCGAGTTTTTGCCGTAAATTGTCTGTTTGTGTCAAATTGCCTACTTCCGTTTTGGCTAACCAACCATCAATGCGCACACCCAGCATATCTTCGATGGTGGTGACAAAAAGCTCTGGGTTTTTTTCAATCTCTCCCAGACGCCAAACGCTACTTAATTTATATGCTCCGTAACCAAACGGCACATCGGTAAAGGCATTTTCCGGTAAAGTGATGATGAGTATTTGGTCCTCCACGGCTTTGGGTAAAGACACTACCACTATCGGATTTGTATTTAATACCAAATTGGTCCTCCAGGGACTGCGGAAAAAAACCGAGGTTTGATAGAGTTGCCAGAGCCCAATTCCAACTAGCATTATCCCGCCCAAAACCCACCACCGGAATATGGCGAAAACAGGTCGGGAATTAACGTGGCGGGCAGGCTTTTGTCTCATGTTTAGGTCGCTTACCAGGATTTCTTTTTGCCTTTACCGACAATCTCCACTTGCGGCAAAGTAAAACCGGTGCTACCAGTTAGTTGTTGAGCTTTTTTAGCTAAGGTCTCTTTTTTGGCTTTTTTCTTTTCACCTTTATAAAATCCACCAAAACTCATACAAGTCACCTCCTCTATATTTTAAAAAACTTCTCTTTAAACTGCAAATACGTGCCATCAGTAATGCTCGATCGGATGTTTTTCACCAGTTCCAACACAAAATGCAGATTGTGAATCGTGGCCAAGCGATACGCGAGCAGCTCCCGCACGCGGAAAAGATGGTGAATATAGGCTCGGGAAAAATTTCGACAGGTATAACAAACACATTTTGGATCAATTGGTAATATATCTTTTGAAAATTGGGTTTTATTGATATCTAACTGGAACTTTTTAATTGGATTATTGGATAATTGGTATTTATTGGAAATTGGATAATTCACGAGCAAGTGTCCCATCCTCGCAAGTCTCGTTGGCTGCACACAGTCAAATGTATCCATGCCGTTTTCAGTAGCCACAAAAATGTCATCAATTTCTCCAACTCCTAACAAATGTCTTGCTTTATCCTCCGGCAAACGCGGCACTACCCACTGGCAAACTTCGCGCATTTCTTGTTTACTTTCTCCAACCGAGACGCCACCAATAGCAATGCCGTCAAAATCCAAATTTGAAATAAAATCTGCCGATTGTTCTCTGAGATCTTTAAAAATACTTCCCTGCACGACTCCATAAAGAGCTTGATAGCTTTTTGTCATCCCGAGCGAAGTCGAGGGATCTCTCAGTTTATCTGAGTTACTTGCATCCGCAATAGATTTCTTCCCAGACTTGTCTGGATTTCCAGAATGACAACTTAACCAAAGTTTTTTATGTTCCTCCAAACTCCGCTTTGCCCACCGATGAGTTCTGTTCATGGCTTTTAACGCATACTCATGTGTCGTGGGATACGGCGTACACTCATCAAAAGCGATATGTATATCTGCGCCAAGTTGGTGTTGCAACTGCATGGAAAATTCAGGGGTGAAACGGTGAACTGAACCATCCCAATGCGAAGTAAAAGTCACTCCGTCTTCATCTATTTTGACCAGCTTCCCCATTGACCTCTCATCACCACTAAATTTAGAAGCTAAAACAACTTCCTCTGTTGCACCTTTTCGTAACTCCTCCTGACCTCCTCTTAACCTAAGAGGAGGAATCTCATCCACACCCCCTCTTAAGGCAAGTGCGAGGGCTTGGGGGGCGTTATGAACATCTTTAGAAATTTTTTTCCTTCCCAACGAAAATACCTGAAACCCGCCGCTGTCGGTAATCAATGGCCTCTGCCAATTCATAAATTGGTGCAACCCGCCGAATTTTTGGATCACTTCAAGTCCGGGACGCAAGTAAGCGTGATAAGTATTTACGAAAAACAGTTCGACTCCCAAGGATGCCAATTCATCAGGGGTCAATGATTTGACTGTGGCTTGAGTACCCACCGGCACAAAAGCCGGAGTCTCAATCATTCCATGCGGCGTATGTATCTCCCCCGCCCGCGCCCGGGTAGTTTTATCATGATGCAATAGTTTGAATCTAAATTTGTGCACAAAGTAATATTTTACCACGAATTTTGACTTGATTATCTTATCTGCTACACTATTGACATGAAAAACGTTTTATCTTCCGATCAAATGCAAAAAATTGCCCGCTTTTTCAAAAAGCGCAGTGACATCACGGCTGTTTACTTATTTGGCTCACTTGCTACAAATACCGCATCGGCTTTAAGTGATATAGACTTAGCCATACTCTATAAGACTGATCCAGCCGACATTACCGAAACCAGAATTGATCTGATTACTACTATCAGTAAAATTCTAGGTACTGACAATGTGGATATTCAAGTTTTACACTCCGCTATGAGTTTACCTTTGGCAGAGCAAATCCTAAAGTACGGTAGAATTTTAGTGGATAGTGATCCGGATAAAAGAATCAGTTTTGAAAATAAAATGAGAGGTTTAGTGTTTGACTTTGAACCATACCTGATCCAATATCTGGATGCGATGGAAGAAAGGCTAAAAAAAGGTACTTATGGCCATAGATAAATTGCGTCTCAAACAGAAGCTGGAACAGCTGGAAAAAATGGCCGGTTTCCGAAATATTTTGATTCACGAGTACTCAGAAATAGATACCGAGCGAGTTTATCAAGCGGTACACAAGGATATCGATGATCTGATCAAATTCGCCCAGAGCATCCACCAAAAATATTTCCCTGGGAAGTAAACTTCAATATTTCTCTTTAACTATGATCTTCCCCCACCCGCGCCCGGGTAGTTTTGTCTTGATGTAATAGTTTGAATCTAAAATCAGACATGAGTAAGTATTGTAACAAATTTATTCAGTTCTTTTTAGCTGAAATAGTGGCAATAAATCTGGTAAATCTATATTCAAAAATTCGGCAAGTTTGACCAAACCACAATCTGATGCAGTTAGCTTACCCGACTTAAACAAGTCAGAATAACCCAGACGTACAGTTTGCAAAAATTCCTCAATACGTTGTTTGGGCAACCAATCACCTAGTAACACTTGGTCTAAAACATGAGATTGTTTAAGCAAACGTAAACTTTTTGGATCACACAAAATATTCAAAAGAAAGCCCTTGGTGATTTGGCCTTGATGAACTATAAACATTTTTTCGCGGTTCTCAGAATTGCTTCTAAAACGTTTCCAGTTTTCAGGTAGTTCAAGATATGGCCACAATGGATGCCCACCGTCAAGAAACCAGAGAGATTTAGGAGGATAAAAAATGCGATTTAAACTTGCTCTCAAACCAACCACTACTGCTTGCGGCAAATCAGCCATGTCAATACCCAAAGAAACATCTTCACACTCTAGCTGCACCCTTCCAAACTCACTTGCGCTTACAACTCCTTCAGCTCTTTTAACTCCCATATGTTCTTTGTATTCTTCATACGGATCGAAAAATGCTACAGCAAACTGATCTTTTGAACTGTTTGGAAAACTCATGCGCGTGTTATCTTTCTGGGTTTTTAGTTCAAATGGTGGTAACGTTCCTAAGTCAAGTTTTACCCAATCTCCTATGGTTACATCAAGGCTTTCGTGCGAACCAAAATGATTAACTATAGCTGTGGAAACAACAGGTAACCGTCTGTATTTGATGACACTTAAAACAATTTCTTCAAGAACTGCGGGTGTATATCCCGTTTGTAACGAAAACCTAAAATCAACATCAATTGCTTTTTGGGCCAAACACTCAAATTCAACCACCTGGGGATAAACTCTCGCAAGTACGCCAAATATTTTGCGCGGAGTAAAAAACCCATACGGCCTGCGACTTGCAGCTATCATTTTCCCAATACTGCCGGCGATGAGAAACGGCGCCTCTCCATACTCAAACTCGACTGACGGAGTGATCTTTACCACAGGTCGTACTGCGGTAGCTATAGTATGAATTGTTTCAGCCACTCCAGTGCCTGCTAAATGCGGAAAGAGAGTATAAAGTACTTCAGGAAAAGATCCAAACTTATATATGGTTTCTGCTTGTCCGTTTCGCCAAAAAACATCAACATTTCTTATCGGCAATGGATTCAAATACGGATAGTGAAGGTATTTATCGGTTAAATCAAGACGACCTAGTTCTGTTTCAACAGGCAACATAATACCCCTTGCCTTTGGCAGTTTTGATATAGTTGGCTGTCAAACCCAAACGGACAAGCTTGCTACGCAATCGCTTGATAGCCTGATCCAGAGCCCAATCTGTGTAATCCTCATTTGTATGATTCCACAGAGCTTCGGCTATTTGCGTTCGAGTCGTAAGCATGGGTTTTTGAGTAATAAGTAACTTGAGTACTTGTTTTTCTCCTTTTGTAAAATAAAAATCTATCCCCAGATCTGCTAAAAATATCTGGTTTTCCTCAAAGTGAAGTTGGGTTCTGCTACCTGTAATTTTTTTTTAAATATTTACTTACAAGTGACAATGTGATTTCCCCGCGACTATCCACAACTGCGGTTTTTTGGAGACAAGTAAGTTGTGGCGAAGCGTTCACTTGTTTTCCCACGGCGACTTCTTCAAGGATTTTTTGTTCTAGAGGATCAAAACTATAAAAAAACTCCTTGACTTTCCACCATAACTCTTCATGATCAAATGGATCACCCTCCCGCTTGGCAGCGATAAACCGTACCACTTGTTTGACAAACCAGGGCAATCCCCCACACTCTTGCCAAATTTTTTGTTTTATATCGGAGGTCAACTTTACCCCAAATTTTTTTTCTAAATAAGAAACAAATGAAAAAATGTCAGATTTCTGATACAACGGATACCAAAAAAGGTTCTGCATAAACGCCGCAGGTATAGCTGTGTAAGGATATTTCTCGCTAAAAAGTAAAAAGGGCGTATGGTACTTATGGTAAAACTCAACAAAACTACCGAGTAAATGTCGTCGTTCGGAAAACAAACATTCTGCATCCAAAATCAAAAAAACGCAGTTATGATTTTTGTTTAAATAACCATTCTTCGCAACCCACTCGTTCCACTCGACCCCATCTTCTATCCGTGTAGACTCTAAATTCACTTGAATCAACGAGTATTGCGCATGATAAATGTGAATAAATCGCGGCACTTGATAGTGCCTATCCATACGCGGAGGATAAACAATCAATGCATTTTCTTTGCGCCTAATGATTTTTTCCCAATCATTGAAGGCACGCTTGAGTGCCTCTTGTGCAAATGACAGAGCTAATTCATCCATAACCGCAAATTATAAGCCTTTTCCGTCATCCTGACAACTAGACGTCAGAAATAGCATCAAGCATAAAATACGCTTTCGAATATAGTGCTGGAATATACATATGATTGAAAACATACCTTATAAACTCTTCAAAGAAGACGGGATTCCCGGTGAACCGAATCCACAAACTTTTGATGAATGGAAAGCTGAGTTTATTGCTCAAATGATACAGAACGCTTCAAGCTGTGATAAATATTCAATTCTGACAGAAAATGCACATTTCATAGTTAGAACTCCTGGTGCGTCGATAGAAGGTTATATTGATTTACTATTCAAACTCTACGAAATACACGACCCGTATTGCGCATTTAAACATAAAAAATAGCCAAGATTCCATAAACTTTTATTTCCTACATCTTCCATTCATAAGTCATTTAGTTACAACCAATGTTACCTAAGAGCTTATACCGTTAAGCTGGACAGTCTTTTCAAGAGGATTCTCTCGTGAGTCAACGAATGGCTTTCAGGAGGAAATTAAGTGAATGAAATCGGTAATTTGACTTTGTTGAGAGAGAGGTAAACTACTCACCAATATGAATATGCTTGTCAGACCTGTGTTTATAATTATCTCTGAAAAATCATATAAAAAAAATTCTGCTCTTTATGACGGCGTTTCTACATATATAAAGCCTCATCTCACAGAAAACTTACTTAAACCTCCGGATGTGGTTCAGTCAGAGTTAAATCAATTACTAAGTCCCCATGGACTAAGAACTGGTGGACCCTACGGTAAACCAAAGTTGGTTGATTCTCCATCTGAAAAGGGGTATCAATACAGATTGGACAATCGTACAAACTGAAGATCCTAAACAAGTAGAGGGATATTTTACGATTTTTGCAACTGGCCAAAAATCACAACATCCAGAAAGTGGACGAAGACGAAGGCTTTAAAAGCCCTTCATTTAAACGAACATTAAACCGAGTAATGAAAGGAGCAATATAAATGGTAGAAAATCAACTTGATCTGGGAAAATGTGCTGACGCTATTAATAATGGAATGGGAATGGCGGATGGAATTTTTTCTTTACTAACTGACAGAGGAACAAAGGTTATTGCACGCAAACCAAACGGAGAACCTATTTATAGGATGGGCGGCGGTTGTGGCACACTTGTGTTAAGTGAGACAGACGCACGCGCGGGTTTTATACTTTCTGAATCAATTCCTATTCACGACACAGACGGAAAAAACCCACGCATAAATTATCCAAAAAGTTCTACGTTACATACCGGCGCTAAAAGGTATATTAGCGTAGTTGAATGGTTCGAAGAAGGTGATGAAGTTAGTCCCGGAGTTGTCCATGACCATTTGGGTCCTATTATTGTTGAAACTCCAAAAGGAACTGAAGTTCGTGCGCGAAAAACCGCTTAGAAAATACTTAAAACCAAACACTCTAGTGTGACAACGCCAGCTTTACATTATTTTTGGATTTAATAAAATTCGTCAACCTCGGAAGTTGATTACCTGCCTGCCGGCAGGCAGGGCTTTGCTTGCCTTGGGTATTTTGAATTAAATAAGAGTTAAGAAACGTGTCTTCCTTGGGGATGAATTGACTCAAGATCCTCTAAACGCTCGCCAATTTCTTCATGTTGACCGTCGTGCGCTATTTGCTCTTCATGTCTTTTGTCCAATCTTGCAATAGCTGCATCTAACTTGGTGAGAGTTTCATTTCTGTATTTAGCAAATGACTCTTCAAACTTTTCATTAATTTTTTCGTCTATCTTATTAATCAATTTCTGTTCCAACTGGTTAAATTTTACTTCTTGCCTTTTTTCAAAACCTCTCATCTCTTCTCGCACCACACCCCGTACAATGTTCACAAATGCATTTCCTTTTGGCGTGTTTTTATTTTGCATACTTTTACTTTAATACATTTGGGTATTACAGACAATATATCACTTTGTGATATATCACTTTGTAATGATTCGTTTTTCAGTTTGTCATCCTCGCGAAAGCGAGGATCTGGATCCCCGATCAGGTCGGGGATGACTGTTTGCCGGGTAAAACTCACCCCAACCCATGTTCGATCTTGAGGCGTAGGATTTTGCCTTCGATGTCTTTGGGTTTGGTGCCAAAGACTCTCAAAATTTTATCCGTGATTGAAAGCGCGGCTTCAAATTCGGGCTGGACGATAGCAGTGACTCCCAAATTTTTCAAATGTTTTTGGTGTTCTTCATGGTGCGACCGGCAATAAATCAAAATGTCCTGATTGAGTTTCAAACTATTGGCTATCACCTGCTGTTGGGTATGCAGATCGGGAATGGCAATCACCACCGCGCGCGCTTTATCTACTTGAGCATAGTCCAAGATGTCGATATCTGCCGGATCCCCGTAGACGACTTCAATACCGGATTGATGCAACTCTTGTGAGGTATGATGGTTGTATTCAATTACTACAAAAGGGATTTGGGCCATCTGAAGGGCTAGTCCAATATACCTCCCCACCCGTCCATATCCACAAAGCACCACATGATTTTGATATGGTAAATCCGTATCCGGACGATTGGCTAGTTCTGAAGGAAATAACAGAAGATACACCGGTTTTAAAACATGTTTATAGCGCTCACGCAACCGTCTGTAAAAAACGGGTGCGGCCAAAAAAAGCGGCGGCATCATAAGTATTGAAAGCAAAGCTACCGCTAAAATCAAGCCGTATGTATTTTGCGAGATGACATTTGTTTTTACCCCAACATTTGCCAAAATAAAAGCAAACTCACCTACTTCAATCAAACCCACACCCACAATAAATGTAGTTTTGGGATGATACCCCAAATACGCCGTCAAAAAAAAGACGACGCAAAATTTGATGAGCAACACTGATAAAGTCAGAACCAAAATCAACCCCAAGTTGGCAAACAAAAATCCGGGTGGCAAAAGAAAACCCAAGGTCGCAAAAAATAGCAACGAAAAGATATCTCGCAAGGGACGGATCTCGCTAAACACCGCTTGTTGTTGGGCTGATTCGGAAATAAGGAGTCCAGCTAAAAAAGCTCCAAGAGCTGCTGTTAACCCCAAAAATTGAGTAAACAAAGCTCCGGCAATAGCTACGGTGAAGACGCCTACCAAAAGTAATTCCCGATTATTTAGAGCGGCGATTCGATTCACAAGAACCGGAATGATTTTCTTACCAAAAACCAAAAATCCGGTTAGGAAAAGAGCAATGAGACTCAGTTGTTGAAACAAGGCAGTAAACGAAGTCGCCAGACTTTCACCCTGAAGGAAGGCTTTGCCCAATAAAGGCAGTAATATAAGTAATGGCAACACCGCCAAATCCTGGACTACCAACCAAGTCACCATAATTTCCCCCGGCAGCGAATCAATTTCTCCCCTGTCGCCCAATAATTTCACCACAATTGCCGTTGATGAAAGGGAAAAGGCCGCAGACATAAATAACGCCTGGAAAAAATCAATATTTAGTAAGAGCATGACCAAAGTCTGGATCCAAATAGTCAAAATGATTTGAACGACTGCACCAATCAAAGCTACTTTGAGCATCCGACCCATGCGACTAAAGGAAAACTCGAGCCCCAATGTAAAAAGCAGAAGCACTATTCCCAGTTCAGCCAAAAACCCGACCGCTTCATGACCGGTAGAATTACCGAAGAAAAATCCCAACACAGTTCCCGCAAGTAAATACCCAACAACTGGAGGCTGTTTAATCAGTTTAAATAAAGATCCACCGACAAATGCCGAAAGTAAAATGGCAAGCAAATATAAAAGGACAGTCATGGGCATGTATCCAGTCAGAATTATGAATAATGAATTAATTTATTATTGAGGATACAAGGGTCGAATGCAAGATAGAAGAGTTCAGGATGATGAGATTTGGCGTAATACATTTTCCAACTCTGGTGGAAGAAGCGCTTCAACTTTAATCATTTTTCCGCTTTCCGGATGCGGAAATTCAATCTTTGCTGCGTGCAAAAAAACCCGCGGACACCATCGTCTATCATCTCGCTGCTGTTTGCGTCCCCCGTAGAGATAATCCCCAACAATCGGAAAACCCAGATATTTCATATGCACACGCAACTGATGAGTGCGACCAGTTTGAGGAAACAAATGAACTAGGGTAAATACTTCCCTGTTATCGGTTTTCGGTGGTCGGTTTTCTGACTTTAGTTTAGCTGTTTTCTGTTGATCTGTTTCACTGGAACTGAAAGACTGATTACCTGACAAACTTCTATCCGATAACCGAAAACTGAGAACAGATAACTGAGATTTTGCAATTTCATAATATTCAACTACCTCATACTTCGTCACCGCTTCTTTTCCTCCTGGGACAACGCCAAACTGTTCCCGATTCCAAGGCAAGCGACCAACCGGGGCATTGATTTCTCCAGATTTCGGAACCAACTTTCCATGAATCAGAGCAATATAAGTTTTGTGTACTTTGCGTTCTTTGAAAAATGATTGCAACTTGAAAAATGCCTCCGGGTTTTTGGCGATGATTAAGCAACCAGAAGTTTCTTTATCAAGTCGGTGGACTATGCCTGCACGATCTATGAAAGTATCACGGGTATCAAAAGTATCATAAGTACCACGAGCTTGCATCTCTAAATTTCCCAAGATATTTATGTTACCTGTGGTACTTTTTTCTCGTGCTACTTGTGATACTTGTCCTTCTCGTGATACTCCAATATGTTCCGCCGCCCAATCCTGCACCGTCGGCTCTTTTACTGTTTGAGCACGGTTAACCACCACCCCATAAGGCTTATTAATCACTAATAAAAATTGATCTTCGTAAAGAATGGGAAAAGTTGGCAAAATAAGATTGACCTAATTGACCTAATTGACTTGATTTAAACTTTTATTCCGTGTCTTCCTCGGACTTGATCCGAGGATCTATTGGAATAGATTCCCGCTTTTCCGCCAAAGGCGGATCAGCCTTTGGTTGACGCGGGAATGACGAAGTAAAAGATATTTAACTAGGTCAATTAGAAATTAGAGCAATTAGAAATTTTTATTATCTTCTCTTCTCTGCTCCGCAGGTGACACAAAGTGTAGCCGTAGGAATGGCTGCCAGCCGATCAGTGTCGATCATTTGTTTGCAGTTGGTACAATAACCGTACTTGCCGTTCTTGATCCGGGTGAGTGCTGCCTCAATCTGAGTTAGTTTCAATTTGAGTTCTTCGAGCATCGCCTCTACCCGATCGTGGTTAAATTCTTCTTTGGCTTCGGTATCCGAAGCCGCATTGTCAGACAAACGGTCAACATCAGCAAACGGATCCTGGGCAGCCAGTTCGGTGATTTGTTCTTGCACCCGTTTTTTTTCTGCTAACAAATGGGTTTCGATTTCAACTAAAATTGCTTTAGGAAATTTCAGCATAATATTTTAAGTTGGTTTTTTAAATTTACTGATTAGGTTCACTCCTGTTTGTTTGACAGTTGTCGCACCGCCGATTAAAACGTAAATCGGTCCCCACGGACCAACTAACAAAATCGTTGCCAAGATATAATCTAGAGAAATACCCCCCAAGTATAAAAGATCAGCCCGGACAAATGCAAGCAGAAGTTGTACTACTCCCAAACCCGAGACAGTGACCCAACTCCAAACTCCGCGCGACCAATTGACTTTGGCTGATAATTTGCGTCCCAACTCTATCCCCAACCATAACAGTAAGGTCAAACCCATCCCGTATAAACCCACCGGATGATGCTTGCCAGTGAGACCAACTGCCGGCAGTCCTGTCACCCAATTGGTCTCTTTACCCACTGCACTTCCATCCAAAAACGTCCCCAACGAAACAAAAAACATCACGGGTATGAGCCCTTGGCTATAAGCCGCAAACATCACCATCAGGGGCAATTTTTGTTTCAAGGTATAGAGAATCAAGGTCAAACTGCTGAAAATTAAAGCTCCCCACATCGAGAGTCCGGCATATTTCCAGGGTAAAAAGATCCGCAGCCAGTTCGGTGCAAACAAAGACCAATGGGTTAACCCAAATACCAATCTGGCTCCAATCAAACCGGCTATTGTCACGACTACCAAATTGTCAAAAATTTTGTCATCGACCAAACCGCGGTTACGAGCCTCTCGCCAGACATTAAAAGCTCCGACGATAAAAGCCAGAGCTAGACTGACACCAAATGCAGACAGATGGAATTGTCCGATGGATATTATTGTCGGCCACATAATTTATTCCTTTTTATTATATACCTTAAATCACTAAGATGAATTGATTGTATAATGTTCCCGCCAACGACTAAACATGCCACTCGTGTAAAAACTAAACATAAGTAAAAATACTCCCAAAAGAAAAATGATTTTACCTACTCCAAATAAATCAGCTAAGAGTCCACTCACCACCACCGGTAAAATCGCCACTCCGGCGATAAGCGATTGTAAAATACCGTAAACTTTGCCTCGAACTTCATCGGTGGTCTGTTGTTGTAATACCGTGTTGCAGGAAACATCGATTAAACTGTTGGCAAAGCCCAACAAAAAGAAACTCCCGATGGAGATCGGCAACAGTCCTGTTTCCAAACTCGTGCGGAAAATATTTTCGACCACCGTCTCAAAAGTGTTATAACGACTTAGTCTGACCATCACTGCCAGAAAAATCAGTAGCCCGCCAGACACATACAATCCAAAGTTGATCAACCGCCGTTTTCTAAATTTACTTCCCCACGAACCAACCACCAAGGCGCCAACAATCATCCCCAAAGCTGCCGGGCCTAAGATGATGAGTGAGGCATCAGTCAACTCGAGCCGCAATATCCGGTCCACAAATCCCGGCCCTAAGGTGATAAAGATCGCAATCACCGCCTGGGCTAGAGTCAAAAGCAGAATCGCCCTCCCCACCGGAACTACATCTCGGACAAATTTGAGGCCAGCCAGTAAATCCTGCCACGCCTTAGCCAATTTTATTTTTGGTTTATCCACAACTATTGGAGTTGGTGTTGACGGCACGAATACTAAAAACCCGGTCGATAGCAAAAAGAGCAAAGTCAATAAAATCAAAATGTTGGCTTCACCCAAATAAGCCAGCAGTGGTCCACCCAAAGCAAAACCGCCGATGATGGCGCTGTAAAATGTCAATGTAAACAATGAATTGGCTGATAAAAGTAATTTGCTGTCGATGAATTGGGGAATCAAAGAGGCTTCAGCCGGCACAAAAAACTGGCTGACGACGGAAACTGCGGCAATTGTCGCATAAACGATAAATAAATTGCTCCGCAGAAAAAATAGCCCCAATAATAAAATTGCCCTGATAACTGTCGTCGCAATCAAAGTTTGGCGTTTGTTAAATAGATCGACATAAACTCCGGAAACAATGCCAAAAACCGCCGCCGGAATCCCGACAGTTAAGTATAAAATCGAAACGGCTGTATTTGAACGCGTCTGGCTGTAGATCAAAACCGCAAGCACAAACGTCAGCATGTTAAAGGCAATTTGAGAGATGATTTGCGCCAACCACAGGTTGCGAAAAGGTGCAACCTTTAGGACTTGTAAAATCAACGATGTGGAATCAGGTTTACGCGTATCCATCTTTAGTTCTTTTCGAGTTTATCAACACCGGAGATGACTTGTATCTTTTATAACATATCGCTATCATATGAAGATATCGGACTTTTTACAAGTTTAAATTTTGTTTATGACATCTATCTCCCATGCTTTGATCGGCGCAGCCATTGCTGCCAAAATCACTGATCCAGTCACTGCCGGCACGTTGGCCTTCATCACCCATTTTGTTTGTGATGCTATTCCGCACTGGGATTGGGGCACCAACTGGCGCAAGCGTCCCCGCGCTGTTACTGGCACTTTAGCCGTGAGTGAAACTTTGATTGCCTTGTTTGGAACTTATTTCATCTTCAACTCTCTTGTCCCCAGTTCTTCCACTTTGACGATCACGGTTTTGCTGTCTCTTTTACCTGATTGGCTTGAGGCACCGTACTATTTACTTCTACCTCACCCGCCGAAGTTTTTTTATTATATGTATAGATTTCAGTCTTTTGTCCACGAACGTTTACAGGCTCCTTGGGGTATTTTGACGCAAACTGCGGTCGTGATGGCATTTTTATATGTCGGTTTCCGAACTTAAAGTTTCTGGAGCAAAGCCAAAAGCGTCATCACTCCAAAACCTGTTGCCCCTTTGGGAGTAAGTGGTCCATCTTTTTCCGCAAATGCCGGGCCGGCTATATCCAAATGCGCCCAGGGTACAAGGCCAACAAATTCTTCCAAAAACAACGCGGCCGTGATAGCTCCACCGTAACGGTTTTTGGCAATGTTTCTAAGATCTGCTATATCACTTTTGATCAGCTCTCGATAATCCTTCTCCAGTGGCAGGTCCCAGATTTTTTCTCCTGTTTCCCAACTTGCGGTCAGTAATTGTTTTTTAAGTTCTTCGTTATTGGTAAATAGTCCGGCGATGTCTTCTCCCAAAGCTACCATGCAGGCGCCGGTCAAGGTCGCTAGATCAATCATCAAATCCGGTTTTTCCAGGACACCGTAGGCTAACACGTCAGCCAATGTCAATCTACCTTCAGCGTCAGTATTCAAAATTTCTATTGATTTGCCGTTTAGGGCTATCACCACATCCCCGGGTTTGCTCGCCTTTGATCCCGGCATATTTTCGGTCGCAGCGATCAAACCAATGACGGTAACTTTGGGTTTTAACGAAGGTAACACTTTAAACACGCCCAAAACTGCCGCTGCCCCGGCCATGTCCATCTTCATCGTCTCCATGTTTTTGGCATCTTTTAAGGATAATCCACCGGTATCAAAAGTGATGGCTTTACCGGCTAAAACCACCTTTTTCTTACCCCCTTTGTAAGTCAACTTAATAAACTTTGGCGCTTCGGCCGAGCCACGAGCCACCGCCAGATACGCATTCATTCCCAGTTTTTTTGCCTCACTCGCGTCCAAAACTTCAACTGTGATCTCTCCATGCTTACCCAAGTTCCTGGCCACATTTGCCAGATATGTCGGAGTAGTCACAGTCGGTGATTCATTCACCAAATCCCGCGCAAAACAGGTGGCACCTACCATCAATTCCGCCACTTTAACTCCGTTAACTGCATGCTGAATTCTAGCCGGATTAACTAACAGCCAAACTTCGATCTCCGCTCTTGGTTTAGTCTTATCCTCACTTTTATATTTATTAAATTTGTAGGCACCCAAAGCCAAGCCTTCAACTACCACTTGCGCCTCCTGTTCAGGTGCGATTTTGGCAAGTAACGGCAAACTCAAATCGAGAGCTACAGTCTGTTTATGGGAATTCTTAAGGTACCGCGCCAAATGACCGGCAGCCTGGCGAAGCTTCGCCGGATCAAGTTTTTCGCTTTCTCCCACCCCCACCAAAACTACGGATTTAGCCGGAAGCTGGCCAAAAGTAGGATAAGCAATCAATTTACCCAGTTTGGCCTCAAATTTATCCAGTTCCAAGTCTTTTTTTAGATTCCCGCTATAGGACTTATCAAGCAGCGCGATTTCGCTTACCCATCTATCAGAGGACACGAACATAACCAGCGCATCAGCCTCAACTTTGTTCCATTTGACAGATTTGACTTTAAATTTCATAAACTGGATTATACATGAGGCTCACCTTCCTTTGCAAGGCAAGAGGTGCTAAAATGAAGCTCCACACTCGCTTCAAGCCGGGGTGGTGGAATGGCAGACACGCAGGTCTCAAAAACCTGTGAGTATAACAACTCATGAGAGTTCGACTCTCTCCCTCGGCACTTAGGTTTAGTAAACAGTATAAAAACAGAGTTTATTTGTGTATTTTTATGTCTCCTCCACCAGATTTTGAACAGCGGCTAGGTAATTTATATCAGACGTGGTTTGTCATTGCGAGCGTAGCGAAGCAATCTCATGAGATCGCCACGGCTACTTCGTAGCCTCGCGATGACGATTTTCTATCGGAAATCTGAACAATTACAAACAAACAACTTCCAGAAATAGATGCTCGGGGAAACAGAATTAACCGCTTCTTTGTATATTGCCTCTTGTAGCCTTACAAAGAGGGGAAGATTTTGAGTCAGTACATCGAAGTTTTCTTTTTTATCAACCTGACGTGGCCATGGAAGTAAATACAACTTTTGCTTGGATGAAAGAACAGTTAGGAATAACTGATGAGAAAAAGTAGTAGGAGCAAGATATTATTGGGCTGTGCCTTCCCGTTTCCTCTCCATGGCGTAAAATTTGATCCGGTCCCCGCGGAACATAAAGTCAATCTCACCTAAAGGCCCATTTCGGTGTTTGGCTATCAGAAGTTTTGTCAGCATATTCGGACTCCATTTTTCTCCCTCTTCCCTATCCTCGCGGTAAAGAAACATCACTACGTCCGCATCCTGTTCGATCGCGCCTGATTCGCGCAGATCCGCTAGTTGTGGGACTCTAGTCCCGCGCGCCTCAACCGCCCGCGATAGTTGGGAAATGGCCAACACCGGCACCCGTAGTTCCCTAGCAATATTTTTCAGATTTTGCGACACATATGATACTTCTTGGACGCGGCCCTCGAATTTTTTCCCGGCGTCTACTAGTTGCAAATAGTCCACCATGATCAGCTTGATCCCATTTTCGATCTGGATCCGACGGGCTTTGGTCCGCATTTCCATGATTGAAAGACCCGGCGTATCATCTATATATAGCGGCGCTTCAGCTAGTTGTCCCATCGCTTCGGACAACTTGGTAAAATCTTCATCTGCCAGTTTGCCGGTTTTTAATCTCCAGGCATCGATATCAGCCTGGGCGACCAATAACCGATCCACGAGTTCTTCCTTGCTCATTTCCAAAGAAAATATGGCAACTGGAATTTTGGCCACCGTCGACAGATATTGGGCGATGTTTAGAGCGAAAGCGGTTTTCCCCTGTCCGGGACGCGCTGCTAAAATAAGTAAGTTTGACTCCTGAAATCCGGCCAGTTTATTGTCCAGATCTGTGAAACCCGAAGGCACACCGCGTAACCCGCCAGCGCGTTTATGAAGTTCATCCAACCGGTCAAATGATCCGGCTAAAATGTCTTTGACCACGATGAAATCCCGACGCGTATGCAGTTCGGAGATAGCAAAAATTTCCTGTTCGGCCGTATCCAAAATTTCTCTGGTTTCGCCGCTTTCCCGAAAGGCGGCTTCGGTGATTTTGGCCGAGGCGGTGATCAGTTGGCGTTTGACGTAGTGGTCCATGATGATCCGACCGTATTTAGCTGCATGTGCACTCGTAGGGACTACATTTAATAATTCGGAAAGGTATGAAGTGCCACCGGCTTCTTTGAGTTTCCCCAGTTTTTTAAGTTCCGCAGTGACCGTGACCAAATCCACCGGCTCGTGTTTTTCAAATAGAGCCAACATCGCTGAAAATATGAGGCCATGGGCTTCTTTGTAAAAATAAGCCGTTCGCATAAATTCGGTGACGTCTATCAAAGCGTCTTTATCCAGAAGAATTGCACCCAGCAGGGATTGCTCGGCCGTCAGGTCGTGTGGAGGAACGCGCGGATTGTTAACCATAATTATCCAATTCTCAAATTATCCAATAAATACTAATTATCCAATTTACTTTATTGAGTTTTTTATAATAGTGCTGACAATTTTTATCAATTCCTCGCTCTCTTGCAATAATGGTTGCAAGCGAGGTTTAAGTACTATATATACTTCTGCAATAATTCGCAACCAATATTTAGTTTCTTTTAATTCTTTACGAACAACCGTATAGCAATGAATAAAATCTTTTTTAGAAGAAACTCCATCTGCCTCATTATCATTTGCGCCTATTGAAGTCAACGCTCTTACGTATTGATCAGTAATAATTTTCGCTTCGATTGTTTTTGGAATAAAGCGGGGCACTTTAAGGCCACGAACAACAAAATTAAAAATTCGATCATGAATTTCATATTGAGTAGTAACCATATATTTATTATATCTTATTGGATAATTTGAAAATTGGAAATTGGAGAATTGGATAATTGTTGTTTTATTCCAAAACAACTACCTGCGTCTCTTGAGGCAGTGTATCTTTGGTGACTTTAAGCTTGGGCTGGGGTACGATGCCTTCTTTACCCATTTCTTTCAGAAAGTTGCTAACCGGAGCTAGTTCTGCAAATGCCTGTGGATTAAGTCCGGCTCTTTGATAATGCATCGGGATGATGATCGACGGCTCCAACTGAGTCGCCACCTCTGCCGCAGTTTGGGCATCAATGGTATAAATCCCACCCACCGGAATAAACAACACATCAACTCCTGAGAGAATCTCAGTCTGCCCCTCGGTCAATTTGTGCCCCAAATCTCCCAGATGCACTAGTGATATACCTTCCATTTCTATTTTGTAGATCGTGTTTTTGCCGCGCTCGGCACCATTTTTCCCATCGTGGAACGCTTCAACCCCCACCACCTCAACTCCTTTGGCTTCATACTCTCCTGGACCAGAGAACGTGACCGGCTGTCCGCCGCTATCCGATGCAGAAATCATTTGACTAAAGTCGTGATCGTGATGATGATGCGAAATGGTGATGATGTCAGCTAACGTTTTGGGGAACTTTAATCCGACCATCTGCGGATCAAACGGATCCGTCACCAATGTCGCCAATTTTCCGCGGAGTTTAAATGCAGCATGACCTAAGGGAAAGATTTCCATGGAAGATAAGTTTACACGAGTTTCGTAGTCTTGACAAGATGTCACTCCCCTTCTACAATGAGGCCGCCTTACACTATGAACAAAGACACACTAGTGGCTACAGTCATTGGGTTTGGTTTGGGTTTGGTCGCAGCTATTGCACTCTGGGTGGTGCCGCGCATCTTACCCAAAATCACTACTCCCCAACCTGCTAAACAAATCGTTAGCGCGAGTCCCACTACTTTGGGTAATGAAACTACTTCTTTTGAAATCACTTCAGTTCGCGATGGCCAAATAGTCAAAGATAAAACTGTCAAACTTGAAGGCAAGGCTCTCGGAGCCCAATTTGTAGTCATCACCACACCGACAGACAACCAAGTCGCGACCCCAAGTAGCGATGGCAGTTTTAATATCAGTCTCACCCTTAATGAAGGTGGCAATGGTATTTCAGTGACGAGTTTCAAAACCGAGAGTCGTGAAACCCAAGACTTATTTGTCTATTATTTTACCGAGGGAATTTAAAATTATGTTACCTGCTCCAAAACGTACTTTTGTGAAACAAATCTTTTTATTTACACTGGTCGCCGGATTCTTACTTGTGGCCACCCTAGCTCTGGCTCAAGAAACCAGTCCGGCAAATCCAGCTAGTCCATCGGCTACAATTGACACCGACAAAGTCAAAGCACTGAAGGATAAATTGGCCACCAAAGTCGCAGAGCTTAGAGAAAACCAAACCCGGGGTTTTTTTGGCGAAATATCAAATATCGCCAAAACCAGTTTTACCTTGGTCACGAACCTCGGTGAAGTCAAAGTCCGCTTCAGTGAAGATTCCCTTATTTTTGAACTGGGAGACAAACGGACCGAAGCCGAAACCAAAGATCTAAAAAACACTTTATCTGCTGCTGTCTTGGGACTTTTTGATGCTGATGCCAGCCAACTCACTGCCAAAGTCATATTTTTGCAGTCCCACGCCAAACATTTTAGCGGTACCCTAACTGATGTTGATAAGGTCAACGGAGTGATTTCGGTCAAAGGGACCAAAGACGAAATATTGAATTTTGATTACGAAAAAACTACTAAAGCCGGCGAATATCAACCGGATGCCAAAGAGGTAGTTGCCAAAAGCGGCCTTTCCCGTTTTAAGATCAATGACTACGTCGATATTTGGGCACTACCTTCAGAGGACGACCAGCAAAAATATAAAATTGTAAAAATCCTGCGTATCTCCAAAGATGTCTTAAACCCATCCACGGAAGAAGCCTCACCTTCGGCAACTCCAAAAACTTAGTCCAAAAGCTTCAACTCAACAGTAAAACATTGCTGCATTGTTGTTGCAGGACTTACGTAGTACGTCATTGCGAGGAGGGATGTACCAGACGGTACGTCCCGACGCGGCAATCTAATATTCTTGAGATTGTTTGGCGAAGCCAGATCCTGCTTCGCAGGACTTCGCTTCACTCCTGCCTGCCGGCAGGCAGGTCGTTTAGCTCACAATGACAATCTAACAACAAATTATTGCGTAACTCATGTTGTTGATTATTTAAATATATCTAAAATTATTAGCCATATAGCAATAAAACAGTTTAACAATTATAATTCTCTCATGCTCCAATCTTTAGACGCCTTACTCGTGACTGATCCCACCAATATTTATTACCTCACCGGCTTTATGGGTCTGGCTCCCGATGAGCGCGAAGCCTATGTTTTGGTGACTCAAGATAAACTTTATCTGTTTACCAATCCCTTGTATCGGGAACAAGCGGAGAAAATTATCCAATTACCAAATAATCAAATAAATACCAATAATCCAATACCAAAAGAATACATTGAAATTTCGCGGGAGAATCCGCTGGCAATACAAATAAAGAAAGTTCTCGATGCGCTTTCGCTTACTCGAACAATAAAAGTCGGTTTTGAGGAAAATAACCTTACTGTCGCCGAAATGCATGCTCTGAAAAAAGACTTAGACGGTTTTAACCTCGTTCCGACTCGGAACCGGATTGAGGAACTGCGCAAATTCAAACGACCGGATGAAATTGCTCAAATTAAATCAGCTTGTAAACTGACCGATAACTGTTTTGATTTTATTTTAACCAAACTTATTCCGGGTGTGACCGAAACTGAAATTGCTTGGGAAATTGAATCGTATTTTAAAAAAAGAGGTGCTGAAAATGCTTTCCCACCCATTGTTGCCTTTGGTAAAAATTCCTCTCAACCTCACTATTCCTCATCTATACGCTATACGCTAGACGCTAAACGCTCTCTTGTGCTTCTCGACTTTGGCGCCCGCGTCAATGGTTACTGCGCTGACATGACGCGCATGCTATTTATGGGTCTTCCTAAAACAGAATGGAAAAAAGCCTATCAAGCTCTTAAGCTCGCCCAACAAAAAGCCTTGAGCTATTTAGCTCAGTCTTTTCAATATATTGATATATTAAAAAATCAACGTCGTAAAATATCCGGTGCTGAATTAGATCAATTGGTTAGAAAAGAGTTGGCAAAATTTGGATATCCTCCCTACCCTCACTCTCTCGGTCATGCTGTAGGACTGGCTATTCATGAAGCACCGCGTTTGTCAATCAGGCGTGATGAAGAACTGAAACCCGGGATGATTTTTTCCGTCGAACCGGGCATTTATGTCCCCGGCCAATTCGGCATGCGGATCGAAGATCTGGTACTTCTTACCGAAAATGGAATTGAAGTGCTCAGTAAATCAACAAAGGAAATGATGATCTTATGAACAAAAATTTCGTCATTCTGGCTTGTCCAGAATCAACGAAATTTTTTCTATGAAGCAAGGATTTGTTTATATCATGGCGAACAAAAGACCTACTCTGTATACCGGAGTGACGAGTAATTTAGTACAACGGATTTTTCAGCATAAAAATGATTTGGTAAAAGGTTTTACATCAAAATATAAACTACATAAGTTAGTTTATTACGAAGCGTTGGAAACGATTGAGTCTGCTATTATTCGCGAGAAACAAATTAAAGACATGGATAGATACGAAAAATTAGAAATGATTAAAAAAGTAAACTCTAATTTCAAAGACTTATACGGAGAATTGTTAAAATAGATTCTGGACGCACGAACTTTGTTCGTTTGCCAGAATGACGATAGTACTATTTATGACTAACGCTATTGAATGGATCATTTTAATTACCGATAACTACCTTAAATCCAAATCTTTTTATAAAGATGTTCTCAGATTAACTGTAGTTAGGGAAATTGACGACGAAGAATTTGTGCAGTTTAAACTGAATAATTGTTTTTTAGCTCTTTATGGCAGAACTCAAACCGAAAAATTATTAGGCCAAAAATATTTAAACAAGGCAGGTGGCGCTATCTACACTTGGGCCGAATCGGAAAATGTTGATAAATTGTACGAAGAATTAAAAGGTAAAGGTGTGACTTTTATTAAACCTCCACAAACCCAACCTTGGGGTCAAAGGACCGCTTACTTCACCGACCCAGATGGAACTATCTGGGAAATCCAACAGTGGGTGAAGAAATAAAATTTCCTCGTTGACAAAAGCACTTGATTCAATTCATGATAGTTGTATGGAGACTTCCACTCCTGTCAGTTTACCACCAATCAAAACGCTTTTGAGCGAGACGTGGCAGACGTTTACCAAAAGTATTCTTTCTCTCTTTTTGCTTTCGATTTTGTGGGTGTGTGTAGGTGGCATGACCTCATTTTTACTCATTTTCCTGCCTCTTCTTGGACTCGGCTTTTTTTCAACTCTCAAACCCCAAATCGCATCTGAACTATTAAAAAATTTAGCCGCGTTACCTAGCCAATATTGGATCATATCCATAGGTGTATTTTTGATCTTTATTGTGTTGATAACATTTCTTGGCATGGCTATCCAAATCGCTCAACTCAAAGTACTGGACGATCCCACAAATAAAAAATCTCTGTGGGCGATTTTGAAAGAAAGTTTCGGGCAAGTGATCCCTTTGTATTTGATGCAACTAGTAAGTGGCTTGTTGATTGGCGGCGGGTCACTTTTGCTTTTTATCCCCGGACTCGTCTTTGGATTTTTATTTGCGTTTACCGCTCCGGTTCTGATTTTTGAAAAAACAAAAATATTGGATGGACTACGCCGGTCAGTAGCGTTAGTAAGTAGTCATTTTGGCGAAATCCTCGTCCGGTTTCTCCTGGTTTTTATTGCCTACATACTCGTGGTTATTTTTATCCCTAATTTGATTATAAAACTTGATGAACAGACTGGTTTGATTTTGATCTTTGTCAGGATGTTGCTCAATGTTTTGGCCGGTTGGTTTTGGCTCGCGTTTACGATCACTCTTTATAAACAAGTAAAGCAAGCTACACCCATTGATAAAAAAGGTTCTCTGCTTTGGATCTTACTTGTTTCCATCCTGGGCTGGGTGGCATCTGGACTCCTGATCTTTTTACTTATACGTACGATTTCCTCACCTAAAGTACTGGAAAGTCTTAATAAATTGAGACAAAAAAATACGACCCGGGAACTACCAAATGTCACGTATGCACCCACCAGTTGCGAACTGAAATTGCCGGTGCCGCAAACTACCGATACCCAAGGCGCTGTGACACGTAAATGGCTATTTGAAGAAAAGACGGTGGGCAATACCAGCTTTTTCATTTTGGATAATGATGTGTTTCCGGTCAAATTTGTCCAGGGTATCTTTTTGGGCTACAAGGACATAAGTCAGCGCCTGAGCGGTAATACGTTTTCAGTGGCATTCCCTGGACTCAATATATATTGTGTAGACAATACGCGCAATTTCACTTTGGACGAATACGCAAATCTTGCCAAAACCAATAAAAACTTTATAGTGACAGCTGACGATAAAGTGCGCTGGGGTGATCTAATTGTGATTCCTATCCAAGCAGAAGGAACTGACCCAGTAAGTAATACAAAAATCCGCGACCTGGCATATTTGGGAGTGAGTGAAACAGGTAAAAAACTCTATTACATCCGCATTTGGTCAGCAGGTGAAAATGACCCTCCTCAAATCCAAACTGATATTAATCTGATTATAAGTAATATCAGGTTTCGGGAAACTGATGTAAAAGGCATCTATACCCAAAATGCCGCACCAGCTTTACAATATAATTATTTCAACGAGTACCCAACTCTCGAAACTCTCAATCCGCAACCACGATAACCTACTTCGATCCTCTTATAAATTTTTCTCAACAGTGGGTGAAAAAAGAAACTAAAACTTAACAGTAAACAACTAGATCGACTATCTGAAATCATCGCTAATGCCGGAATATTACTTTTAGCATCACTGGTTATTCCCAGCTTTACTGGTACAACTCTAAGTAGTACTATGATAGCTGTAGGTTTTGTATCGGCAACTCTTTGCTTTATAATAAGTTTATATTTAGTGAGGAAAAAATGACGTTTGAGCCATTAGTCGGATTTTATATTGCAGTTGGTCTAACAGTGTTATTCCTTTTGCTCATCGCCCTCCCCACTCTTCTCGAAAAACCCAAATCAAAACGAAAAAAGCAATAAAACAATATGACACAAAATCCCTATCCCACTCAAGAAATGCAAGAATTATTTTCGGCTATTTTGAAACTCAAAAACGAAACTGAAGCCGCCAAATTTTTTCGGGATTTATTGACTCTTCCGGAACTTAGGGAATTTGCCAATAGGTGGCAGATCGTCAAACTGCTTTGCCAAAATAAATCATATCTGGAAATTTCACAAAAACTAAAAGTGTCAACCACTACTGTCTCCCGTGTCGCCCATTGGCTTAATCACGGCCTGGGTGGATACAAAACCATTGCCGAGCGAAGTAAGTTTTCTAAAAAATGAAGTCCTTTATGGAAGATTTCTATTGTAAAGAAATACTCTCTGGTAGTACTCCGGTCAAAAAAATTAGCGAAACAGACTCAATACTTGCTTTTTATCATACTAACCCTCATTGGGAACCTGTTCATATCGTAGTAATTCCTAAAAAACACATCAGTTCCTTGGTTACCCTAACCGATCAGGAAAATCACCTTTTTCTTGAGCTTATAAGAGTAGTCAAACAAATAGCAGATAAAGTCACAAAAGAACACGGAGCTTGCAGAATCATAACGAATTTAGGTAAATATCAAGACACCAAACACCTTCATTTCCATATAGCGTATGGAGCTTCAACAAGTTGAATATAATCTCGACTCTGAACTCTACCACAGGGCCATTACATAAATATTAGCCTCAAATAGTCTTGTCATCCCGACCGAAGTGGAGGGATCTTTCTCACCGGACTTTGTTATTCAAGGCTAATGTGTAAGATTCCTCGACTACGCTCGGAATGACATAGCCTCAGTTTTTACCCAATGGTCCTGAACTCTAATAAATGAACTCTAATAAAAATCCTCTTGACAACTCCATATTATCATGTTAACATACTGACATATTACCATGAAGATAAAACTAACTACTTCAATATTGTCTTCAACCACGTCCGTGGTTTCTTCTTATGTCCATCATACCTCAGCCTAAAACGTGCGCGTGGCAGAGCTGAGAATCCTTACCTCATTCATAATTCATAATTTTTAATTCTGAATTCCCAATTTCTCCCCTCTCCCATTCGTAGGTTTTATTTTCCTGCGAAGTAAAGGAGGTTCATGTATAAAGAATATCCAGCCAATAAGGAGGCTTTAAAAAATCCTGACACATCATATTCCTTTACCGTCATGCGACCGGGTGGTAATGACACCGCACTTGTTATGGGTGTCATTCGTAGTGGTGCGATGCGCAAGGAGATAAATGATGTATTATTAGGCATTTACAAAAATGTCGAACAGGTCGGCTTTGTAAATCTCGACCCCATTTCCCCGGAATTGATGATGGCCGGTGGTGAATTTTGTGGCAACGCCACCCGAAGCACTGCGTGGCTTGTGCTCGACGGACACCCAGGCGAAGTAAACATTAAAGTTTCCGGTGTCAAAGGAAAACTGAGAGCTGGGGTGACACCTAACGGAGAAGCATTCGCACAAATGCCAATCTATGCAGATACCTCAAGAATTACGAAAGACGGAGATAATCGAATCGTAGAAATGGAAGGTATTACTCAATACATCAATTTTAACACCAAAGAAATTGAAGGGCTATCCCTGGATGAAATTAAACAAAAGGCAATGGCGCTCATCCGTGCAAAAAATCTAGACCGGTTTCCAGCCGCGGGAGTCATGTACAGTAAAAAGGAAGGTTCCAACTGGCGCATTATGCCAATCGTTTATGTAAAAGAGGTTGATACCCTCTTTGCTGAAACAGCCTGCGGAAGCGGTACCACAGCGCTAGGACTTGTTCTTGCGCAACAAAAAGGAGAGTCTATCAAAGATGTCCCAATAGTACAACCAACCGATCTTCCTATTAAAGTCAGCGTTAAGTTTGATGGAATATCTTTTGGATACGCCCAAATAAGCGGACCTGTAGAGAAACTTGTAGAAGGAACACTTATCCAGAAAGAAGAATTTCCCTACGTGGTAGAACAGGTGACGCACCCAAAAGACCTTGAGAGTGCACTGGGCAAAGGGGGCCTCACGTCTTTATATAAAGACATTTTTGCTGAAGCGCCGTACTTCGAATCGTTTACCGACGCCGCGGTAAATGGATTTTTTGAAGACTATAGACGTGATGGCATTCTTTTGCTGGCAAGCAACCGAGATGGTGTTATTGGTTTCGGTGCGGCCGTGCCTCTCAAAAGCGTTCCTGACATCGCGGAAAAAATGGGCATACCGCCGGAATATCGGGGTAACCGCTGGTATATAGCGGATTTAGGGGTCAAAAGGGAATTCCGACGAAGGGATATAGGCAAAAAATTAACGACCGATACAATTCGCGGCATTCAGGCTCTGGGAGGCAAAGTTGTGGATTTACGAACGTCCGTCAACAACGTTATTGCCTTGTCGCTATACCGCCAGCTTGGTTTTATGCCCATTCCGGGGGTGACCCAAGAAGTAACAGGAGAACGTATATCGGGAGTTCCGAAAACTGATACAAGAATGTTTCTTTCAAAGAACCTATGAAAAAGTTGACAACAAGACAACTTGAAGATACGATGATCCGCTACCGAGACCTTATACATGTCCCTGTAGCGGATAGTGGTGAACCCATGACAATTATGGATCCCGCGGTCATCAAAAATGGTTACTCACCGGAAATGCCGGACATGACAAGTGTGCTCGATAACAAAATTGTTTTTCGTAAAACTGTTATTAGAATGCTCAAAGCTGCTCAAAAACGACTCCGCCGGATGAATAAAAATTACTCTTTGCATGTGACTTACGGATATCGATCCTTAGAAATCCAGACAAATATATTTCGAACCATTGCATCAAGGGTAGTAAAAAAACAGTTTTTTTCTGACCCGGTGGATTTATACGAAGAAGTACACCGATTAATCGCAGTGCCTACCGTTGCCGGACACCCTACAGGCGGAGCGGTTGACATAGTGATAATTAACTCATCTGGAACATTTATTGATTTCGGCAGCCCTTTATATGATTTCACCTCAAAGAACTGCTATGTCTTTTCGCCAAATATAACAAAACGCGCCTTAAACAATAGGCTATTACTAAGAACGTGCATGATGGCAGTTGGATTTGCACCGTTTGATGGTGAATGGTGGCATTTTTCCTACGGCGATCGGGAATGGGCTTATTATTATCAAAAATCATTAGCCTTTTATGATCAAGTGCACATCGCTCAAGTAATAAAATGTGTAAAAGACAAATAGTTTATAATAGATACCGTAGCTTTCATACTGACTATTTGTTATTCTAGAACTATGAACAAAATACAAAACCTAAAAGGATTTCGGGATTTTTTGCCACAAGAGGCGCTGAAGCGTCAATGGCTTCGTGACAAAATTAGTCAGACGTTTGAACTCTGGGGCTATGACCCCATGGAAACGCCCACTTTGGAACCGCTCGAACTTTTTGCCGGGCAAATCGGTGAAGATGAAAAATTGTTTTTCAAATTCAAAGATCCGGGCGGAAAAGATGTGGCTCTGCGCTACGATCAAACGGTTCCGACTTGTCGCGTCGTCGGCCAATACGCGGGGCAAATCACCTTGCCTTTCAAACGTTACCAAATCCAGTCAGCATTTCGGGCAGAAAATACCCAAAAGGGCAGGTACCGGGAGTTTTTACAATGCGATGCGGATATTTTTGGAATCAGCTCCCCGTTTGCCGATGCGGAAATGATTGCACTTTCTTTGAATATTTATAAACGGATTGGATTTGTACGCGCCAAAGTTCTGATCAATGACCGCGCTCTACTCAAAGATTTTCCTTATGAAGCAATTGTAGCTATTGATAAACTTAAGAAAATCGGCGTTGAGGGAGTTATTAAAACTATGGAAGGTAAGGGTATTCCGCTTGATGAAGCTAAATCGTACCTCAAAACCATCACCGAACTTAAACCCAATGAAACTATCCAAGTGATCATAAACTATTTGGAAAACGCGGGATTTCCCAGAGACTGGTATGAATTTGACCCAACGATCGCTCGCTCGTTTTCGTATTCTACCGGCGCGATCTGGGAAGTGGAAATTCCTGATTATCCGGGCACTTCGGTTTTGGGAGGAGAACGCTTTGACAAATTGATTGAAAAAATCTCGGGCGAAAATATCCCGGGAACCGGTTTTGGCCTGGGCTTTGATCGGACACTCGAAGCCGCAGAAGCTTTGAACCTGATTCCAAAGCAATCAACCAACAGCCAAGTTTTAGTGACAATTTTTTCCGAACAGCTCCAACCACAATCTTTGAAAATAGCCACCCAACTACGCGAAGGTGGAATAAATACGGAACTTTTTCCAGAACAAACTGCCAAACTCGATAAGCAGCTCAAATATGCTGATCGCAAAGGCATCCCCTACGTCATTATTGTAGGCGATAATGAAATCAAGCAAAACAAAGTATTACTCAAAAACATGCAAACCAAATCACAGGAATTACTGACTATTATCGAAGTTATTTCTAAACTAGAATAATTTAGCTGCCTCCTCTTCGTAAGAGGAAGCAAGGTGGAGTTAGCACAAATACTAACTCCCCTCCACCTGCCTGCCGGCAGGCAGGTCCCCTCTTAACAAGAGGGGAAAATTTATTCTGCCCTATGAAATGGTTTCTTTCTTTGCAAACCAAACAACAAGCAATACTCGCCCTCATCGTTGCTAATATCATCTGGGGTGCGGCTTCGCCGATTTTTAAATTGAGTTTGCAAAATATTCCCCCATTTACTCTGGCATTCTTGCGGTTTTTCTTAGGATCAATTCTCCTTATATTTGTCGTCGGTAAAAAGATTTTCATCCAAATTTCTTCCTGGAAAGACCTCTTGCTGCTGGTTCTCAACGGCCTCACCGGTATCACCATCAACATCATTTTTTTCTTTTTGGGCCTACGCCTCACATATGCGATCAACGCGCCGGTGATTGCTTCAGCTGGCCCGATCGTTACCTTTTTCTTTGCCGTGCTTTTCTTACGAGAAAAGCTGGTGCTCAAAAAACTGGTAGGAATGATTTTGGGGACTCTCGGGATTTTGACGATCGTGTTTGAACCGTTATTACAGTCCGGAATTGATGGCTCGATCCTAGGCAATTTTTTCCTAGTCCTGGCTATGTTGGGAGCTGTTTTACATACCTTGACCGGCCGGCCTTTATTTCAAAAGGCTGATCCATTGGCGCTTTGCTGGTGGACATTTGTGATTGGTTTTGTCACTTTTTGGCCGCTGGCCTTGTATGAATACCTGACCATCCCCAATTTATACACTTCCTTAGATTATCGGGGTTATTTAGGGATTGGTTTTGGAGCGGTCTTATCAACCACAGTTGCTTATTCTCTTTATGCGTGGGGGTTATCAAAAATTTCTGCGACCGATACGGCCGTTTTTACCTATATCGATCCTGTCGTCGGGACGATTTTGGCCTATTATTTGCTCCATGAAGCAATTACTGCTCCCTTTATCATCGGCGCCCTACTCATCTTTGGCGGCATCTTCCTAGCCGAAGGCCGTCTGCACTACCACCCACTACACAAGCTCAAAGCGGATTAACTACATGAAAAATTCGTAGGTCACTATCGTTCCGCGAATTGCAAAAATTGTCGAAGCCACTATAACGTCCACTTTAGTAGCTAACCCAAACGTATACAGGATTTTTTCCCTTGGTTCTCTTGGTTTAAAGACACGAACGGTTTGAATCCGACCACTTCGTCTTGGATCCGGATCCTTATCGCTACAAACCACCTTAACATGTGTGGTGTTGGCCCAACTCGGGTCTAAATCTACCATACACATGCCGTCAAAAATGATAAATTTTCCATATTGGCCCAAAAGACAAAAGTACCGCCCATCAGCATCTCTATCAAAACTGAGTGTGTGTCGACGGCCAATAGGTGAAGCCTCACAGACTCCCCGCGGGACAAACTGTTCTTGATTTGTCATTTAGTCTCCTTTTCTCGACAATTATAAGCAGAGTTGGTATAATTGCAACTATGAAAACCAAAATTCACCCCCAATGGTACTCAGATGCTACCGTAGTTTGTGCCTGCGGCAATACCTTTACTGTCGGCTCCACCAAGTCGGAAATTCGGACTGAAATCTGCTCCAAATGCCATCCGTTCTTTACCGGTGAGATGCGCTACGCCGATACCGAGGGCAAGATCCAGCGCTTCCAAAAACGCGTGCAAAAGGCCAAGTTGGCGGCGCCGATTTTGAGCAAAAAGAAAGCCAAAAAACTCGGTCAAATTCCGGAAGACACATGTTGATGGGCGTCAAATAGTAAAATTATCCAATAATCCAATCATCAAATTCTCAAATTATCCAATTTTATTTGATTATTGGATAATTGGTATTTATTTGAGAATTGGATAATTATAAACAACCCACGAGCTTACGCTCGGGGTTTTAATTAGAGATCAAGCAAAGCTTGTCCAGAATCCTCTTTGCCTTGATTCTCAATGTAATTTTTGATTGTTTGCTCATTGACACCAACGGTTGAAACAAAGTAACCATCGGACCAGATTCCATCTGTTCCCCAATACAGTTTCTTGAGGAACGGGAATTTTTGCTTGAGTTCTCTTGAGGTATTACTCTTGACCACTCGAACAACTGATCCCACACTCATGGTTGGAGGAATAGAAATTAACAGATGGATATGATCAGGTTGCTTCGGATCATAATTAATTGTTTTAAAGTTAATGAGAGGGTAATGTTTACGGATCTCAGTGAGTTTTACCTGAAGATACGCAAAAATTCCCTCATTCAACCATTGATGTCTGTATTTGGTAGTAATTGCCATATGATAATCGCAGTAGTAAAGACAATGACTAAGTTTTACAAATTTCATTCCTCCAGTATACTCTCAACCAAGAGGATTCTGGAGAAAACTTGCCTCCTTCGGGCTTACGCCCGAGGTTTCAAGTAAAGTATTATGAATACAGATATCGCTATTCTTGAATTCCGTCCCGGTCCGGGCGGCGAAGAAGCCAAAATTTGGGCTTATGATCTCATGCGCATGTACACGCGCTATGCCAATTTATGTGGGTGGAAGGTGGAACAAATCGCTGAAAACGTGATTCGCGTCCGCGGAGAACAAGCTTTTGCCAAACTACAATACGAAGCTGGTACTCACCGGGTACAACGAATTCCGGCTACTGAACGCTCCGGACGCATCCACACCTCAACTGCCACTGTCGCGGTCTTGCCGGAAATTCCAGCGCAAGAGATTTTTATCCGGCCGGAAGATTTGGAATGGGAGTTTTACCGTAGTGGCGGAAAGGGAGGGCAAAATGTAAACAAAGTTTCATCAGCCGCCCGCGTCCGGCACAAACCCACTGGCATTGTCGCCAGCGCCCAAACCGAGCGCGATCAATTTCAAAATCGCGCTGTTGCTCTCTCGATCCTGCGCGCCAAACTCTGGGAAATGGAAGAAATCAAACATAGTCAACAACTCGGAGCCGCTCGCTCCGTCATTGGCCGAGGTATGCGGGCGGAAAAGATCCGGACATACAATTTTCCCCAAGACCGAGTGACTGACCATCGAATCAATAAATCATGGAGACGACTGGAAGATATTTTAGATGGGAAAATAGACAAAGTGATTCAAGAACTACAAACTGCACAAGTATAAAATTTGCTACTGCGAAAACTCCGCCAGTGTCACCGTCACAGTACTTTCCTTACTTTCCCTCCAATAAGTCACGGTGATGGTATCCCCGACTTTTTTCTGGCCGATGAGTTTGGCGATCTCTCCGTCAGCTCCGGCAATCCGTTGATTATCGATTTTGATGATGATGTCGCCTTTTTGCATGCCTGCTTTATCTGCCGGGCTTCCCGAAACCACCTCGACCAAATAGGCTCCCTCCGGCACGTCGTTTAGAAGAGCCATTCGCTTATCAATACTTTTGTATTTCACGCCCAAAAAGGGGCGGGAAAATTGGCCAGTTTTATTGAAGTTATCAAGAGCTTCTTTGACGACGTTTATGGGGAGCGCGAACCCGATGTTTTGGCTTCCCTGGGCTATGGCTGTATTTACGCCAATCACTTGACCGGCAGAGTTGAGCAAAGGGCCGCCGCTATTGCCCGGATTGATCGCCGCATCTGTTTGGATGACATTATCAAGTTTCTCGGCAAAGCCTTCAAACGGACTACCAGCGGTGATACCCCGACCCAAACCAGAAACTACACCCGTCGTCACGGTGTTTCGAAACTCGCCCAACGCCGTGCCGATGGCTATAGCCATTTGTCCGACTTTTAGTTTCCCCGAGTCGCCCATTTCAATGGGTTTTAAACCCGGTCCGCCAGCTGGCGGATCAATTTTCAAAATCGCCAGATCATTGGTCGGATCGCGGTAAATTTTTTTGACTTCGTATTCCTTGTCATCTTTGGTGATCACTCGATATTTGGCTTCGGTATCAGCTACCACATGTTTATTGGTCACGATCAACCCATCAGAAGTGACGATAAAACCGCTACCTATATCCTGCTCGATTTGTTCTTCCTTACTAGGTTGTTGTTCGCGGAAAACATTAAACGGATCAAACGGGTCAATTTCAAATAGACGGGGCGTGCGTGCGATTTTGGAAATGCCGACCGTGACTACAGATGGTGAAACTTTGTCTACTACGTCAATGACCAATGACTCCTCATTTACGATCTTGGTTTTTTCAGTCAGTTGTGGGACTTCGACTTTGGGTAAGCCGGGAAGCTTGAGGTTGGTATTAATATCTTTCCAGGTAAAACCGAAGGCGCCGGAAGAAATCCCCAGACCAATTGAAACGATCAGAGCTGCGATCAACAACAAATTTTTGTGCGATTTCATACGGGTAAATCCTAAAACAATACTTGGTTAACTTTTACTCTAAAATCTAACTCTCATCTTAAGAAAATACTAAAATATTAAATTAGTTTTAGTTTGTCAATTCCTGTATCGCCTGTTCAAGCTGTAAATCAGCGCTCGCACTACTATCAGAATTTTTGACTTCAATGTCGGGCTTGATACCTGTGCCGTTGATCCACTCGCCGTTGGGCAATATCCATCGGGCGGTAGTAATATGAATCCCAGATCCATCGGCCAAATCTTCCGGCGTCTGGATCGAACCTTTACCAAAGGTTTTCTCACCGATGAGTGTTGCCCGTTTGTGATCCCGCAGCGCACCGGAAACGATTTCGGCAGCCGAAGCGCTACCTTTATTGATAAGTACTACCAAAGGCACATCCAGTAGCTCACCTACCTTGGTTACAGAAAAAGTTTCCCGTGTACCATCGCTATTTTCCTGGACGACGACGACTCCGGTTTTAATAAATTCGCTCGCGATATTGATCGAACTCTGGAAATAACCGCCAGGATTATTTCGCAAATCCAAAACTAACCCTTTGATCGGTGGTGATTGGTTTAGACTCGCGCGGGCCTGACTGACGACTTGGCTCCATTCATCATTGGTCGTATCTCCAAAACGATTTAGTTTTATTAGTCCGACTTCTGGACAGGCGGAAGTTTTGCAAGCCTCATCCCCAGCCGTTTTAATCTCAAACTCTACACTTTTAAGAAGAATTTTGTCCCGAGTGACGGAAATATCCACTGGATTTGACTCACCCTCATGGACTATTGACAAAGTCACACTGGTGCCTTTGGGTCCGCGAATTTTGCCCACAGCTTGCGGCACAGTCCAGTTAAATGTATCTTCGCCGTTTACTTTTATTATCCAGTCACCGGCTTGGATGCCGGCTTTTTCTGCCGGATGATCTTTGAGTGGGGCAATCACTACGATCTTGTCATTTTTGGCTCCTAGTTGGGCTCCTATGCCTTCAAATGTACCGTTTAGATCCTCTTTGAACTCACTGTTGTCTTTTGGCGGCAGAAAAACCGTGTACGGATCTCCAAGCGACCCTACCATGCCGGAGATGGCCCCGTAGACCATCTTTTGCGGATCAATTTTGTCCTGTTGTAAATATCTTTGTTCTAGGCGACTCCACACATCCCAAAACAAGGAAAAGTCCACATTGCGATTGGGAGGCGGCGAGGCATTGATGACGATTTTTTTCTCTTTCGTCAGAGTGAACTGAACCTGTTTTTGCCCCAGACGGTAGCCGACATTGCCGGAAAGCAAAACTAGGGCCAAAATGAGTGCCAACTTGCGAATATTTTGTAAATTGAACATAAGTAACTAGTCCAATACTAAAAGCTGCTTCCCGTCACCAAAGACGACTACGGTTTTCTTCTGATGTGGATGCACACTTTGAATATCTGCCACAATCAGGTACGGTAGTTTTAGGGCTGTTTCCTCAAGCGTCTCGGCTACGATCGCCACCGCTCCCAATGCATCAGCTTTGGCTACCACATCGCTATTTGCAGTTTTGAGAGCCAGTACGCAATTTTCTACAGCAATTGGCATAGTCAAGGCGGAAACCGTTTCGACCAAACTTAAAAGCGTCCCCGTCACTGGTAAACCGCTTCCGGAGTTGCCTGTGATCACTACTCCGCGCGGACTAAATGTAATTTCGCTGGGGGTCACATCTGTCACTATACCTTCAAACCAGGCTTTGATATCCATTTGTTTGTCTTCATGCTCGATCCCCACGATACCCTTGGCTTTATCAACAACGATCAGTTTTCCTGGAATGGGAGCTTTGACCACCCGCTTACTTAAAAAACCTGGCTTGCGGGCAATGACTTCTCCGAGTTTGATCAGAGTATTTTCAACCTGAACCAGGTATTTGCTGATTTTGTTGGGAGTCACACCCAAAATTTTGGCTAAGGGAAACTCGAAGATTTTCCGAGTTTGCTTTTTGATGATAATATCGCCGCGAGTTACTTTTTGGCCTTTGGCCACAGTTGGTCGATCGTTAGGGCCAAGTTTATATTTTAGATGAGTAGATTTTGACATTGGCAGAAATTGGTTTTATCCCCGGTTGATAAAAGGTAACAGAGCCAGATAGCGTGCGTGCTTGATCGAGAGAGCGATGTGGCGTTGGTGTTTGCTGCAAATCCCGGTTCGCATGTGCGCTAGTATTTTGCCGCGTTCACTTAAGTACCGACGCAAAGATTCATAGTCACGAAAATGTGGCTCGGTATCGGTTTTGCAATACGGGCAATTTTTGGGTACTATTTTTGGGCGTAATCGTCTTGGTAACATAAAAAATTCAAAAGTACTTTTAATTACAATTTTGACTTTTGCCTTTTAACTTTTGACCTTTTAAAAAGGTATATCATCCGGATTGATGTCTTCTTTAGGTGCTTCCGGTTCTGGTTTTTCTACGACTGTCTCGGTTTTAGTTGTTTTTGCTGCTGTCGTATCGTCTTGATTGCTGGTGGCAGTCGGTGGTTGACTATTGTTAACCATCGGCGCTGGCGCTGCTACCGCTGGACTCGGCATGCTTGCACCTTCACCTGATTCAACCATCCTGCGCGGATCCAAAATGATCATATCATCAATCACGATTTCGGTACTCGTCCTTTGGGCTCCGTCTTGGCCGGTCCAACTCCTAGTCTGAAGCCTGCCTTCAACGAACACTTTGCGCCCCTTTGTCAAAAGCTGACTACAAAGTTCAGCCAGTTTATTCCAGGATACGATCCGGTGGAATTCGGTTTCCTCTTTTTTTTCTCCGCCTTCTGTCGTCCAAGCTCGGTTGGTCGCCAACCCGAAAGAACAAACAGCTGTCCCTGACGGCGTATACCGCAGTTCCGGATCGCGGGTCAGATTGCCGATCAACATGACTTTATTTAAAGATCTGACTGACATAACCTCTCAAAAATTATCCAATTTCAAATTATCCAATTTTATTTGATGATTGGATAATTGGATTATTTGACAATTTGATTATTGTTTTGTTCTTCTTCTTTTCTAACCACTAACATACGTAAAATGCTTTCGTCTTGTTTAAATTTGGTATGCAAAAGATTGGGGTTAACCGTTCCGGCAATAGTAAAATAGAGGTAATGGCCTTCAGTTTGTTTTTTGAGAGGATAAGCCAATTTTTTCTTTCCCCAATCTTCATTTACCGCGATACTATAGCCTGTTTTTTCAAGCAAATCTTTGACCGCCTCTGAAGCCTTAGCTATGTCAGAACCCACTTTTACCACCAATACCAATTCGTACTGCATAAATGTGACTTTGATTTTAGCATAAAACCCGTGTTTCGCCAAGATCCTAAGTTTTTGGTTGTTTCACTAGCAGCTCTATGTTAGGATGAATAATTGCTTTTGGAGTTTTTTATGCAGCTCATACTAGTTAGCCTGATCTATCTCATTTTGGCCAAACCCGCTCACGCCTATCTTGATCCGGGCAGCGGCAGCCTGTTTTTCCAAGTCCTGATCGCAGGACTCCTATCCAGTCTGTTTATGGCTAAAAGTCTCTGGAAACGGCTGATCCGTTTTATCACCTCACTCTTCTCCCACCGAAAACCTAAATAGATCTTATTTAAAAACAGTCAGCCTTGCTTTTTACACAAATTAACCTATAATAAGAGCTTAATATGTTTAGCAGAGTGGAATCAGGGGTATGTTTAACCCTTGATGACAAAAATCAGAATACGCTAACAGTTTTTTCTGTCACGCGCCCAGACGACAAACCCGAAATAATACGACCCGGTACTAAACTTGACGATAGATACCGAGCAACCGATGTTAAAATTCCTTATCAAGAAGGTCTAGATGTATTTAGGGAAATCGAAGAGCGTTGGGGGGCAGATGACGATGCTTTGTATGAACAGTGGGTCGGTGGACAACGTGAGGTAGCCATCATTTTAGGCTATACTATTATAAAACCTGGAGATTCTGGTCATCTAACCTTATTTCGTCTTTATACTGCCTACTAAAACTGTGTGTCACCCCCCCCACGAGTGATTTGGTTAGACGCCTTCGAATCAAGCGTTAACTTTGAAATCTACCACATCTCCATCCTGCATCACGTATTCTTTACCTTCAAGCCTGACTTTGCCTACTTCACGCGCCTTGGTCCAACCGCCGACGCTTACAAAATCATCGTAACTGATCACTTCGGCTTTGATAAAACCTTTTTCAAAATCTGTATGGATCACTCCGGCTGCTTGGGGCGCTTTGGTGCCTTTTTCAATTGTCCAAGCCCGAGCTTCCAATTCTCCACCTGTAAGGAAAGAAATTAAGTTTAATTTTTGGTGTCAGAAAGTCCCGCCAGTTCTGATTCAATTTTCGCCGAAATCACGACCACATCATTACTATTACCATCATTCCCGCGTCCATTCTTGTCATTCCCGGCTTGACCGGGAATCTGGATCCCCGCTTTTCCACCAAAGGCGGATCGGCCTTTGGCCGACGCGGGGATGACAGAATTACTAGTCAATTCTTTTTCACCAACGTTTAGCACAAAAAGAACGGGTTTCATGGTAAGTAAATGTAAATCTTTGACTAATTCCTTTTCATGCAGATCAGCAATCACATCTCGCGCTGGTTGGGCCTGGTTAAGTGAAGTTTTTAACTTTTGAATAACTTCCCACCGTTTTTGCACTTCCTTTTCAACAACTCCTCTGGGCTCTGGTTGTTTTTCTAACGTTTGCAAATCAGCTAAAATAAGTTCTGCTTCAACTATCTCCTGATCGCGTTTCGGATCCACGTTTCCGGCCACATGAACTACATCTGCATCTTGAAAAGTCCGTACTACATTACAAATCAAATCCACTTCCCTGATATGGGACAGAAATTTATTTCCCAAACCTTCGCCTTGGGCTGCGCCTTTAACCAATCCCGCAATATCGACAAATTTCACAATCGCCGGCACGATCTTTTCAGTGTTAACAAGCTTTGCAATAACTGGTAAACGTTTATCCGGCACGGGAACCACACCCACCGTTGCGAACGGAAAATTCGCCGCAAACGCCACCTGTTTTTTAAGTAGCGCGTTAAAAAGAGTAGACTTCCCCGCATTTGGGAGACCAATAATGCCTACAGAAAGATTCATTTGAAGAATTGTAGCACATTGCTAATCTAATATTTATGCCTGATTAAAGGAGTTCACTTTAGATCAAGTCGGCCATCAAAGAACCCTGGAGGGTATAAAACACTTAACTTTTGACTAAAACCGGAGGTGTCTAGCTATCCCACTCGTCGGGTGGGGGTGATACTTTCTCTAGTAAAAAGATGTCGAAGTTCGTATAATAACTACATGGGTTCTGATAAAAAAGTAGCGATAGTTACTGGTGGCGCGATGGGATACAAGGCTGGAGGAAATTCGATTGGCGGGGCCGTTTCTATAAGACTTGCAAAAGATGGGCACAAAATTGTCGTCGTTGACCTGGGAGAAATGGGTCAAAGGACAGTTGAGATTATCAAGGAAAATGGCGGTGAGGCGGTATTTATAAAAGCTGACGTTACCAAAACTGATGAAGTTCAGAAACTGCTTCAAGAAACAAAGAAACTCTACGGTGGACTTACTTGTCTGGTAAATTGCGTTGCCCGATATTCTCCAGGAATGGCAAAAAACGTTGCTGAAATATCAGAAGAAGAATGGAATGAAACCCTTGAGGTGAACCTAAATGGATACTTCAAGATGTGCAAGTACTCAATTCCTCTGATTCTAGAATCAGGAGGCGGGACAATAATTAGCATTTCCTCCATAGAAAGTTTTATTTCCCTTCCTAACTTCAGTGTTTATTCAGTATCGAAGGCGGCAATCGACGCCCTTACAAGAACCATGGCGGTAGATTTTGCGCCAAAGATTCGAAGTAACTCAGTAATACCAGGTTTTGTAAAAATCGCTAACTCAGAAAATAATAGAACGCCAGAACAACTTGAAGCCTGGTACAAAGACGTTGCCAAGCAGTACCCCATGCGCAGAGTCTGTGAAGTAGAAGAGATAGCAAACGTCGTCTCTTTTCTTGCCAGCGACCAGTCTTCATACATAAACGGTCAAAGCATTGTTGTTGATGGCGGGAAAACTATTGCAGATACTCACGAGTTTTAATTCAACTTCTATCCAAAATTAGAGTGGTGAGTTTTGACGTACGGCGCACGGGCTTTTCTAATCTGTCTCCAGTTATTTCTTTCAATTATTATTCTCGCTTTTCGAAGTGGCGGTAAGTACAGTTTGAAGGTGAAGGGGATAAATTGTTGGACTACGGCCTCCCAGTTCCAACTGATAAGTTAATATTTTATGTTGACTTTTGTGGCTATTTATGTTAATCTGTCAATACTAAACATGAAGCGGATATCTCGTATGTCCGCTTCTTTTTTTTGCCTTCATTTCATGAAGAGAATTGTAACACATTGTTAATCTAAAATTTGTGCATGATTAAAGCTCTTACGACTTCCTTTTCTCTCCCCGTCCCCAGAATACCTGTACTACCACCCTGCTCATTTTCTTCAAAACCTGTGCAAATAAGTGTATCTAACCTAGCTGCAACTATTTTATCTCTTAAATGTCTAAAAATAGATTTAAAAATGTCATAAGTAATATCTCTATTTAGTAATTTTGAGTAATCAGTCATAAGAATTGACTTACTAATTGTATAATCACCTAACTTTTCCCAATTTCGTAACAATAATTCGAACAGCGTAGATTGATACTTTTCATCACTCTTAACTCTTAAGACTAGTGGCTGAAACTTCCCATTCCTGCACAAAATCTCAAAAACACGCGTATCTGGATTGTATTCGTAAAATTTGTCATGTTATAAAGCCTTATAAGTTGATTCTCTTTCTAGTGCAGCTTTCAATGTTTTTATTTTTAATTCAGCATCACCTTGTACTCGTTGTAATTCTTCTTCAAATTTATTCCCTCTTATCAAGTCTCTTTCATCTCAAGTCTCTTTCATCTAGTGTGTCGTATTTATCTTCAACCTTCCTTATTTCATTTGCCAAGTCTCTTTTGATTATTGCTACTTTAGCATCAAAAAGCGCTTGAGTTTTACTATCCATATCAATCTCCTCTTATTTGCCAGATTATAACTCAAAATGGGAATCTACTTTTTCTAAAATTTAGTCTTAATAAATTCAAAGATTCGTGTAAAAGTATCTATCGCCATTAATACAAAAGCTATTCCAAAATAAAGCAAATATTTTTTTCTTGATCTAGAGTCTGACTTAATTAGTGTTTCAATAAATAAAACGATGGAAGTAAAAAATAGTCCGATTAAAATAACGGTTAAAATATTGAGAAGGGGTACAACCTCTGGCATTTGATCTGCATGAGTTATCTTAAATAATGAGTAAGTAAAATATGCCAATAGTGCTGGGATAATCCTATGGATACTGAACAATTGAACCTTACTTCTAAACCAAACAATAAAACCCGTAATTATGTAAATAGTAGTGATTATTAATATGCTAAGAAGTATAAGGTTTTTTTCGTAGTAATCCCCGCCAAAAATTTCAGTAAAAATATAGTCGACTGTAAATAATAAAAGTAGGGCTGCGAAAACTAACTTTATTTGAAGTAAAGAGTATATTACTTTTTTTTGTTTAATTGGAAATCTTTCCACAATAGCTTTCATATCTAGCAAAGTCTGTATTTAGTGCTTCTTCCCAAATTTCCTGCTGGTATCCACCTGCTGCAATAGAAATCTCAAGTTCTCTTTTGTGCGTTGCAATTGTATTTAAAACATATTCCACATCATAGTCAGGTACTGAGCATCCATATGTACAGTTACTCTTTTTCATACACTCTGACAAGGGTGAGCCACTTGGATAGTTTGGAAGTGCAATTTTCGCATCTGGTGCAACATAGCCTGAATAATTTCTGTTGTGTTCAATACACCAAGTTTTTTGAGAGCTCGCCATTAAATTGATATTCGCTTCATATTGATCGTAATTTGATTGCATTAGATTTTCAAATGCCGCTTTCATAACTGGGTCATTGTATTTGTTCACTTCTTCTTTTATTTTTACATTCCACTTTAATTTTGCATCAGCCTTGAATGATGCGGCATCTGCTTCACATAATTCAACCAAGTTCGCAATTTGTGAAGTTGCTTGAGGTAATCTTGTTTTAGTCCCTGCAACCATGGGACTTGCTTCCATCTTCTTTTTATATGCTTCAATATCTTTTAATAAAGATGAACCAAGCTTTTCAGTTTTGGGTGATGCTTGAGCCTGCCCATCTTTAAGTTTGATGTCAAATGTATTAATTAGAAGGAAAATTACTGCTACTGCAAGCAAAGTAATAATTGAAACAGGTAAGAATTTCATATCGTAACACGCATATAAGTCATTAGTTAATTTTACGTAATTATAAAGTTTATGACAGGTTAATACAACTTATAGTTAAAGCTAAATGCTCGCTTTAGGCTAGTGGAGTTATTGCTCATGGCTATCAATGAACTCCCACCCGACGAGTGGAATAGCTTGACACCTCCGGATACCAAATGGCTGCATACATAAACTATTTTGGGTGCAAGATGTATAGAAATGCATTACAATTAATCTGTCATGCCATACAATCCCCTCACCGCTCAAGAAAAACATATTATTGAAGACAAAGACACAGAGCCTGCTGGAAGTGGCGAGTACGATAATTTTTTTGTCGACGGGACTTTTATTTGCAAAAGGTGCAATGCACCCCTTTTTTCTTCCAAAAGTAAATTTGAGGCAGGTTGCGGATGGCCGGCATTTGATGAAAATTATCCAAATGCAGTTAAGCACCTTCCCGATCCGGATGGACAACGAACAGAAATCCAATGCGCCAATTGTGGTGGACATTTAGGACATGTGTTTATGGGAGAAAAATTCACTGAAACCAACACTCGTCACTGCGTCAATTCGCTTTCTCTTAAGTTTGTCAAAAAGGGAAATCAGCTCCCAAAAACCATTCGCGAAAAATGAATATTAAACTGAAAGAGTCCAGTCAATTTATATTCGATTCTTCAACTCTGGGGTTACTTTTGTCCAATGTCATCGTCATCGTTTTGGCTGTAGCCCAAAAGTGGGATATATCCACGGCACTTTGGGTCTATTGGCTGCAAAGTATCATCATCGGGTTTTTCAACTTTTTGCGGATTTTATCTTTAAAACACTTTTCGACCGAAAATTTTGAGATAAACCACCAACCTGCTTCACCCACAACCTCAACCAAACTCTTTACTGCCTTTTTCTTTTTGTTTCATTATGGCTTTTTCCATTTTATCTACGCCATCTTCCTTTCAGAATTTATTCCTCCAACCAACTTGCGATTTGCGGCAAGTGACGTTTTGCTAGGTGGAGCGATCTTTTTCGCAAATCATTTTTATTCCTTCCTGCACAATAGGATAAATGATCAAAAGTTGGTGCCAAATATTGGTTCTGTCCTGTTTGCTCCCTACAAACGCATTATACCCATGCATCTGACTCTGATTGTGGGCGCTCTTTTCCATGATCAGATCAAATTAATCCTGTTCTTGGGAATAAAAACTGTGGTAGATTTAGTCAGTCACACCGCCAAACACCAGGGGTCACCTCCCGCCCGACGAGTTGGATAGCTTTGGAGCTATCCAACTTTAAAATACTTCAGGATATCTAGGATCCCATTTTCATCAACTGATCGACCGATATAACCGTTACTCTTCCTGTTTTTAACGTACTCTTTCACTTTCTCTTCCGCATTTGCGACCGTCCCGATATATGTACATAGTTGCATAAATTCCAAATCGCTTAGCCCGTCTCCAATGCCCAACATTTTATCGAATGGAATGCCTGTATGTTTGGATATGTCACACGCTCCGGATTTTTTAGTTACTCCATTTTGAGTAACAACACCAAAAAGCGTCGGCGCATATGCAAGATTGCCACCCCATTGAAGCTGAAGTTTAGAAAAATTACTCATGAGAGACTCTATTGTTTGTTTGTCAAAATCATTAAAAGCTGCGGGCATTATTTTGACGATTTCGTTTTGCCGGACAAAATCCTCGAGAGAAGATACCTGTAGAGGTTTTGTATCAAGAATAGACATATTTATTTCTGTCAATTTGCAGAATGAACCTTTTTCAATTGCATAACCTACCGTGGTATATGCTTCTGTATACAATCTTCTCGCCCTGGTTTCTTTTACGAATCTCGCTCCTGACTCTATATCAATTGAGTGATTTTCAAGAATTTTATTTTGCACATGATTTATTACTTCTGCTCCACCGTTGGAGATATGTATTGTATCAAGTCCTATCTGCTTTACGAGGCGACTGATGGCAAATCCGGGTTTGGCTGTACATAAAGATACATATATTCCGCTTCTACTAATCGACCGCAACGCGTCGATGACATCTTTGTGAGGGACAGGAAAATTAACACCGGGTTTTCCGCCAACAATCACTCCATCCACATCAAGAATAATGCCTTTTATCATAAAGTAACATCCATTCAATATCCGGATTATATCTCAAAAAGAAAAACCTTGTATAATTCCACTCATATGTTCATCACAATCACCCGAAGACCACTCACTACAAAGGAAAGTCATATGCTTGCCGGAGAGACTAAACAATCTCTATACATCGGATATATCAAGCCACAGATATGGCAAGACCTTGGTGATGTCTTCATCGCCTGTTATAAAGGAGTGCTCATCGGAGTATGCGCTACAGTTTCTCTGGTTGGTTGGGTAAAGATTGGGCCGTTTATCGTTATGAGTTCTTATCAAGGGATAGGAGTAGGCAAACGACTACTGACCCACGTAACAACGTATTTCAAAAACATAAACGTCTATCTTGGAAGCTCTAATCCCAAAGTTATACAGATGGCAAGCAATCTAAGATTTCAAAATATCGGTTTTGTTAAACTTCCACGGGAGGTGAAACTATATCTTATCTCCTATCTCTTACAACGGGCAAGTTGGGAATATATTGTAGACGCTCTACGAAAAAAACTCACCAGCAAACATTTTGTATATAAGTACTTTATCAAACCGAAGAACTTTAAACTGTAACTCATTGTTTATACCGCAAGAATCAACAATGCTCTTTTGGATTTTAGTTTTCTGCTCGTTGTTTGAGGATATATCCGCACCCTACTGGAATCACCGGAATCAAAAGATATGTCACACCGATATCTTTCAGATAATCTATTAAGCTCATCTGCATCGGCCCCCACGAAAACATCAAAGCATCGATTCCCAGATTTACAGCCAACCAAATCAAGCCCAGACATAACCCAATATAAACAAAACGCTGTTTAACAATTTTAAAATATTTTACCGTCATCACCGTAGTTGCCAAAACCAAAGCTACGGGCATGATGCTTTCAAAAAGCGGCCGCTCGTTAGACCGCAACGGAAAAGCAAACATCGCCACCACAAATACAAATACCCAAATCCCAACTCCATACAATATTGCCTGTTTATGATTCATAGATATCTTTTTCACCTGCTTCCCACGCTCGGCGGCAAGTTAAGGACATTAAAGGATTTCCCGCCGGGAGGCAGGACATGGAGAGCCTGAGCTCCGGCATCAAACATTTGGTTATACATGATGGTTGATCCCGGATACTGCTTTTGCAAATCTCCCAAGGCCTTGACCAAATTTTCGGACTTTTGCGCAGTGTAATTTGGGGAAATTCCGTCATAAGCAACTGTATTGCTGGCTCGATCGATAGTCACCTGACCGGCACCACTTCGAACTGAATCCGGAAAATTACTCAAACCTTTACCTGTAAAAATATCTACCTGCTGCAAATCGAGGGTTTTTTGGTAATGTCCACTGTCTACTTGTTTCATCCAACCGTCACTCACCCACTGTTCAAGCGCATTTTGTCGCTCCCGCGCCATCCGATCAGCCTTCATCTGTTCAATTGGTGCATATTGTTTTTTGAGTTCGCCAAAAGCATGAGTATAATCAGCTTTGACTGCTTGAACATAACTGATTTTGCCCATCACATTATCGGCAACTATTGCCGGCTTAAGCCCTGAATGAAGTAGCGCCCGGTAACGCAAACCTTGGACTGTTTTGGCGGCTTTGGGTAGATATTTCATCATCCTAAGGGCATTTCCAGCTAGTGGCACCATACCAACTCCGGCCCAAAACCGATCCCACCCTTTGACGTCTTTTCTGGCCACATAATCATACCCGGTCCAAAACTCAAAACCACTTTTGACGTTGCCAATCCCAGGCAGCAAACTGAGTGTAGCTGATAAAGTCCCGCCTACCCAGGGCGCAAGTTCTTTATTATAAAACTCCAGGAAACGTAAAAATTGGCCCCACAAAAATTTGTCTACCAACAGAGGGTGTTTGCCAAAAAATAACGGCAGGCTCCACAAAACGTTAAAAACAGCCATGTGCGAAAGTAAAGTGTTGGTGTAACTCACTACTCTATTTTCCTGATCCTGACTTTGCCATTGTTTATTGCGGTAAAAGGCAATGATCTGGTAAATCACTACTAAATAACCGATGAGACCCACAACCAAAGTCAATGGACTATTGGCAATGGCGCTTGTTAGTTGCCTAGGTAAATATGCAGAAAACAAAAATAACCACATATTATAAAGTTGGGTCAAAAGCAACCCTAAGGCAAATATGGCTAACATTTTTTGGGTACTGTTGAGACGGCTAAATTTGGGCAGTGGACCCCTCCAGACTTCGCCAATATTTGCGGGAATAAAAACCGGCTCTCGGGCAAATCTGACACTCGCGATGGTGTAATCCCGACGGACTTGCAAAAGTTTTTTGATATCTACTGCTTCATCATTTTCCGCTGTCGCAAATGCCAGTTGCCGGCGCAGTCTAAAATAATCAGTCAGGGCAAACCAATGCTTCCTGCCAAATATTAAATTTGTAAACATTTGCCTAAGTTCCCCAAAGAAAGAACGCTTTTTTTCATGAGGCAACAATAGTTTTTCATCTTTGGGCAAATGCCGGTTGATGAGGATCTCATCCAAAACCAAGGCAATGATGATACTTAATGTGAGAACGTAGCGAATCCCTATACCCTGACCATACCAGGGGTAGAGAAATGACAACCAGGAATCAGAATTGTTTACCAAACTATGGTCAACTATTACCCAGAGAAGTAACCCAACCGGAACTAAGTAGACGAATAAATTTTTCTTGCCAAATTTGCGCGCCACTCCCACGCCGAATCCAACTAAAGCTGTCCACATCAAATGTCCTGCCACAAACTGGCCAGAATAAATATAATTAGTCAGATTCCCCACACTGCGTTCACTAGGCAACCAAATAGTTAATAACTCGGGTATGTTAGCCAAGTTATATGCTGGGAAAAATTCATTCATTTCAGTTAGTCCTAGCCCTACTGCCCGAACCGCATCTTCTGTAAAACCGTATCCAGATCCAGCTGCTGCTGCCAACAAAATTCCGTCAATGATACTGGTCGTTTTCCCCAGTCGGGTAAAAAAAAGCAGATACACAACAAAAGCGATCTTTAAAACTTCTTCAGCCACCGGCCCGACTGTATAAAGCACAGTGTCTGCTCCCAAAAATCTGACCGCCACTCCCTGGATCAGTAAATTTCCCAAAACTGCGACAGTTGCTCCAACTGTAAATACATGCAACAACTCTTTGACACTAACTGTCTTAGTGCGGCTGACAATATGCAACTGAAAAAGTAACCAAGCATGGTAAACCAAAATTCCAATCATAAGTTCATTTTTTTAAATCCAATTGTTGCCAAAGCAATAGTCCGGTAACGTTTCCTGAAAGCAAAAGTAAAGCCGCCACAATCGGCGCTATATCTTTGAGTGCCAAGACAAAAGAACCGGGCACAAGTCTTACCATCATCACAAACATCCACACACTTAAGCCCATTCCCAATCCCACAGCTAGTTTGGAAAGTACCCGATTATTTGTCAGTAATAACCCGACACAACACACGAGTAGTACAAAAAACCAAACGGAGAAAGCTTCGCCTCTTGCTACCAATTGCCAACCAGTGATACTTCCGCGAACTGCTGGTAACCAGGGAAAAAACCCGAGAGCCAAAACGCTGACGTCAAATCCCAATGTCAGATACCTAAGTTGCAGTAATTTCTTTTTGCTAAAGGTGAAATAAAAATGGCTGAGTAGCCACCAGGAAAGTACCCCCCAAGTGATCCAAAAAAACGCAGTTTGCATAAATTTGTTCTACCGCAAACACCCTCTTCAATCTAAGTTTACTTAACATTTACCCATTTATCCTCAAGCACATCGTAACGGGAAATTTGCCCATTTTTGACGCGGTAACGGTTGAAAGTCGTCCGATGATCTGGAAAAAATTCAAATACCACGACTACCTCTTCGTCGCCAAACCCTTCCATGCCAATCTGAAACGTGGATTTGCCATTATCGGAAACAGCTTGTTTGAATTCTTTGACTTCTTGTAAATTTAAGACTGCGGCAATGGCTTTTTGATTGGTTTCACTTGTATCACTCGTGGATATTGGCAGGTTGGTTTCTTTAGTAGGTAGCGAGATGGGTTTTTGCCCAGGTGTCAATTTCGACCATAAAAATGTGGCAACTATTATGAGTAGTAATACTCCCACCCATTTTAGGTTGGTTTTGGAATAACTTTTGGTCTGATTTTTAGCCATTAAATTAGTAGGCCTGTCCTCCAATTTCCCTCTACTTTAAACGTACATAACCCAAGCGCACCTGTCAATACCCATGTATCTTTTTACAACTGGGTAAGTTTTAAATCGTATTGTTGGATATGTTTTTTTGTTGGCGCGCCTTTTAGATAAACTTCTTGGCATTCTTTGACCAACACACCTCTTATTACTTCAATCCGAAATTTTGGCTGTTGGTAAAACTTTGGTAAATGTGAAAGCAGATCAAGTCCACCACTGTGGTCCGGATTAATTCCAGTCACCACCCGTTTTATTTTCATTACCAGTATGGCTCCAACACACATGGGACAAGGATCATAAGTTGTATACAGCACTGCCTGATGTCGGTTTTTTTCAAGCACATCTTTAGCCTGTTCAAGCGCCAGTAGTTCTGCATGAGCCAGGCGATTTTTGGTTGAGTAACCGGAGTTATGACCACGCCCAATTATTTTGTTATTGAGAACTATGACACAACCCATTGACCAATCACCAGTTTTGATAGCTTTTTCTGCTTCTTTGATGGCCTCTCGCATGAATTGTTTATCTTTAGAATCTTTCATGGGGAAATTGTAACACAGCCTAGATAGGTTTCTAAATAAAAATGGTCCCTTTCTGCGCTTTAATTGGTTATGATTGCGGGGGTTGGAGGGAATCCGAATTTATTACTTAAGCAACTTCACAAATTGTTCCTCAGTTAGTTTTGCTCTCCTAATTTGAGATTTGAGGAGAAATCTCGCCACTTCTTTATGAAGTGGAATTGAAAGCGTGGGATATCCGGTTCTTTGAAGAATAGCATGGTCACCGGATGTATGAACATGTGTATATCCTGATTTGATAAACGCCTTGACTGCTTTACTACCAGAAATGTTTGCGAGTTTCGGCATATATGAAAGTGGTTATGCGGAGGCTAACGACATCGGAATACTGATGACTTCCTGAAAGATTGATTTGTTAGTTTCAGATTTCTCAATCGCTTCCATATATGCTTTAATTGCCTTTTTGGCGTTTGCTAAAGCCTCTCTTTTCGTTTTTCCCTGACTCATACACCCATATAAATTAACCACATCAGCCACATACCCTTTGTAGGCTTTATCGTAAGTCAAATCAATAAGATAAGAAAGATTTTTTGTCATAATTATTCCTCCAAATACACACAAAGTATAACACAAAAACGCGAAGGTTGGAGGCTTACCCGCCCTTTGTCCGCAAAACAAAAAACCCTCTCTACTTTCTCAAACCAACTCAACTGGCGTATACGCTTGACGCGGCAGTTGAGAGAGGTTCTCGATTTCAAGAGGGCTCTTGCACTTCTTTTCTTTTGCGGAAAGCTGTACTGCTTTAGGCAGTATTTACCACTTGTCGTGGTTTTGTTGACCGATAACGGGGTCACCGTCGACTTTCGTCGCCTCTTGCGAGTTTATATATAAATTTGTCAGTCGGAGCTGCTGGCGCGATGGCTGCTGAGGCCAAGAACGCTGAACAGGATACTCAACCCAACCGCATGCCAGAACGGCAGAGTACCAGGCAGCAGGTTGTGAGCGACCGCTCCATTGAAGACGTCAGGAATCACCCATCCCCATACGAGGGAGATGAAGAAACCTGAAATCATCACCAGGATCGCCCAAAAAGGCAGCAGGACTATGGCTGCAACGACGGAAATGACGATGTTCCCGACAAAGCCAACGTCCGAACTTTTCTTACTCTTGCTGCTTGCCGTAGCCCCAGTTAGGCCTAGGATGCTGAACAGGATGCTCAGCTTTAAGGCCTGAACGATGGTCAGGGACGCAGGCAAGACGCCTTGCTCGACCGCAGAAGCAAATATTTGCGGCACGATCCAACCCCAGACCAACGTCATGATGAACGCCGAGATCACTGTCGCGATCGCTATCAAGGTCAGAAGACCTAAGCAACCGAGACCAATCTCACCCCAATCCTTATCACGACTGTAACGCATTGTAGCCTCCTATCAGGTAAAGTAACGTTTCACACATGTGTGTGGCTTTCCGAATGGATAGCTTTCAAGGCACATTAAGATACCCTAGAAGCTACCCACTCAGTAGAAAAGGAGGCTAAATATTCTTTCCGCAAACTGTTAAGGTGCAAGGAAAATGTCTTTGTAAACCACCAAAAAAAGCGCGGCAATAGAGCGCTGGTTTTAATGATTTACATGAGGGGAAGTTTACTAAGAGAGAGAGAATGTCAAGTCTATAGGTTTATATATGTAGGAAAGACGAAGATAATATGAGGCTATATTATGGATAAACACATAAAATAGACCCTTTTATAGGTCTCCTAAATTTTTAGTTGCGATGGTTGGGTAAAATGAAACTCCTCGCTCAAGGCACAAGGTATCCCTGTCATCCCCGACCTGATCGGGGATCTTATAGATTCCCGCTTTCGCGGGAATGACAAGTACGCCGCAAGCGACTAGGAATTACTGTTATGGATAGCTTAAAGCAACACAACTTGTTTGCGAAAAACCAGACTAAAAAGGATGCAGTAGACTGGCATTTAACCCACAAGATGCCCAAAAATCCCACCCTTGCCGAACGTATTGCGTGGCACACGGATCACAAGAAGTTTTGCGCTTGCCGCCCCATCCCCAAAAGTCTAGAAATCTATTTTAAAACGAATTGATTCAGGACTTATGCGGTGCGTCATTGCGAGGAGCGTAGCGACGCGGCAATCTAATATTCTTGAGATTGCTTCTCCGCCATCCGCCAACTGGCGGAGGCGGATCGCAATGACAATCTAAGCAACAAAACATTGCGTGACTCATGTTGATTGATACTTTTGCCGTAGATAGAAAATTCCTATTTAAACCTCATCACCGGAAATGTTGCAAGTATGGCAAGAGCTGCCGACATATAAAAAACCACAGTGATCCCAAAATGGTCAGCCAAAATTCCTGAAACAAAGATAGTGGCTGCGCCGGCGATTTGAATAAACATTTCGCTGGCTTCAAATGCCTTTTCATAGTGCGTTTCGTGAATCACATCTGAAATCAGTGTCTGTAAGACCGGACTAGTACCTTTGGTAAATATTCCCAGGACCAATGAAATGAACACCAATAACACAAATGAATCGGAAGCTACGAGTATGAGTAATATGGCTGCCATGGCAAATTCTGAAAGGATAAATACTTTGCGGTTACCAATAATATCTGCTACTCTCCCCAACAAAAATTTTCCTAATAAACTTCCCAGAAAAAAGGCGCTGGTAAAAATCACCAGCTGGGCGGGTTTGATGCCTCGCAACAGGAGAAGAAATGGTAAAAATAGATAAATATTGCTGCTAGCGAGCGTATCTCCCATGGCCGACATAAGTACTTTTCTAAATTTTCCGTCCTTAAGAAGCACCAAAGAGCTTTTCAACCAGGCGCGTTTTCCCAGCCCTATATCACTCACTTGGCGACTGTTTACATATACTTCTTTGGGCCTACCAAATTGACTGATCAAATAAATCATAAATCCCGCTAGAGAAAGAACGACCATCACTATCCTCCACCCAAATGACGGGATAAATAAAAGTGCCAGAGTCGGGACGATCATCCGCCCAATATCTCCAAGCGACATAAAATTTCCCATGTTTTTGCCTTTGGTCCCTTTGTCTGAAATTCTCGTAACAAGAGCAAAACTCACCGGATGAAAAAAAGCAAAACCGATAGCTCCGGCATAAAAAGCCATCAAAAGTAGAAAAAAATGTGGGGAAAGAGCGATGCCCAAAAACCCGAGCGAATAAAGAATTAAGGACATGAAAAGCAATTTGAATCCCCCAAATTTGGCGGCAAAATAAGCCGAGGGGATAGCAAACATCGTCCCGATAAATGTCTGGGACGAGCCCAAAATCCCAACTTGGGTCAAACTCAACGACAAATCCTTGGCTACAAAAGGCAATATCGTCGTCGCAGTAGTCCGAAACCCGTCGTTTAAGATATGAAGTAGTGAAAGCGTCAAAAGTTCAGGTTGCACCGCTTAAGTATACCAAAACGAGATATTCACCTTACAAACGAAGTTTTTAGAGCCTGTTTGAAAACTGTCTTATTTACTCTTGAATACAGTTTTCATTACAGGCTCTTATGAGCTATTTATCCTTTGAATACCAGTTTTCAAACAGCCTCTTAAGCCCGGATGTGATCCCAACCTTTGGGGTTTAGCGGCAACAACTTGCCGGATGTGGTTTTGAGTTTGAGTCCGGCATTTTGGGGTGTAATTTCTCCGATCACACTAAACGGAGTGTTTTCTGTCCGGGCGAGCTTTTTTATGAGTTCCAGCTTATTCGGGTGAAGCGTAAATAACAATTCATAATCTTCGCCACCGGATAAAACCAAACGCAGTGTCTCCTGCTTGGAATAACCTGCAACATGCAAGTTGTGATCGATAGGCAAATTTTGCTGCCAAACTACTGCTCCAACCTGGCTTGCCTGACACAAACGCTGTAAATCCAGTGCCAAACCATCACTTATATCTAGTCCGCTGGATGGCAATTTTTCCTGATTTATAGTTTGGGCAAATTTCAGTCGGCAAACCGGAAGTTCCTTAGCCTGCTGGATTTTATTTTCAAGTAATTGTTTCACTTCACTAGCCATCCTGCCCAAACTGCCTGTGACACAGAGCAAATCTCCCATTTTGGCTCCGCTCCGAAGTAGTGGCTGTTTGTGAACCCGGCCTAAGATCATCAGAGTAATACTAAAGACTGCTCCTTGAGTGATGTTTCCGCCACAAATCCTGACTTTGTACGGCCCAAACTCCATGAGTAAACCTTGGTACAACTTATCAACAAAACCTTTTTGCCACTGGTTGGGACGCATGATCAAAGAAACCAAGGCAAATTCCGGCATGGCGCCCATCGCTGACATATCTGATAAATTGGTCAGGGCAGCTTTGCGCCCCAGATACTTCGGGGTCACCCATGTATCTTGGAAATGCACATTTTCAACTAGCATGTCTGTGGTCGCGACCAACTTCTGTCCGCCAAAATCTACTACTGCAGCATCATCGCCAATCCCTATATCACCCGAATTCTTTTGGAGTAAAGGCTTAATAAACTCCACGAACTCGTCCTCGGATGTAAAATTTTCCTCCTGCGACAATTTAATTTTCCTCATTTGGCTTTTGTGAGTTGGCATGCTCCAAAGTTAACAAAATCGGCAAGTATTTGCAAAGAGGTAACCGCATTCCGAAAATTCCTCCTTGAAAACTGCCCCGGACAAGTATTATAAAGTGGTGTGTAGATTACACGTCTTGCCCGAAGGAGGATTTATGGTCAAAAAAAATTCACGTCATCCCGAATACCAATACTTGAATCTGTTGCAAGATATTTTGGACAACGGTATTTGGAAAATCAGCCACTCGACTGGAGTAAAGCTCAAATCCGTGTTTGGCCGGCAAATCCGCTTTGATTTATCTCAAGGATTTCCGCTTCTGACTACCAAAAAAACTTTTTACCGCGGGATCATCCATGAACTGATTTGGTTTTTGTCAGGCGACTCCAATATCAAATATTTGGTCGAAAATAATGTCCACATCTGGGACGAGTGGGCTTTTAAAAAATATGATTGGGCTGTTAAGGATGGAAAAGCTAAAAAAATGACATATGAAGATTTTTTGGTGCGTATCAAAGCCGATAAAAAATTCTTAAAAAAATGGGGCGAACTTGGCCCGGTTTATGGCGTCCAGTGGCGGAAATGGCCCGTGAACAAACGTAAAACTGTCGACCAACTAGGTTGGGCGATCGAAAAAATCAAAAAATATCCGCAGAAAAAACATTATGTGGTTTCTGCCTGGAATGCGGGTTGTATTTATGAAATGAGTGGCTCACACAGTGCCTCGATGGTGATTGCCCCCTGCCATACCATGTTCCATATAAATATCACCGGCGATAAACTATCACTCCTTCTTTATCAAAGAAGCGCCGATATGTTTTTGGGCGTACCGTTTAATATCGCGAGTTACGCTCTGCTTACTTTGATGCTGGCCCAAGTCACCGGATACAAGCCGGGTGAATTTATCCACACTTTTGGCGATGCCCATATTTACGAAAACCATTTTGCTCAAGTGAAGGAACAACTCAAACGTAAGCCGCGGCCGTTTCCGATCATGAAAATCAATCCCAAAGTCAAAAAAATTGACGATTTTAAATTTGCGGATTTTGAAGTGGTTGACTATGATCCCCACCCGCCGATCAAAGGGGAAATTACGGTCGTTGGAGGATTTTAACGTTAATCATCGTCATTCTGGTAAGGTCCGATGGCCATCGGACCGCATCCAGAATCTATAATATAACGCATTTCGTCTGATTCTGGACACTTGTCCGCCTTTGGCGGAAGCCAGAATGACGAATTGTTTATTCCAAAAAAGATGAAACCTACAATTTCCATTATCGCTGCGCTTTCTGAAAATCGCGTCATTGGAAATAAAGGCCAAATACCTTGGCATATTGCCGAGGACATGAAACGATTCAAGGAATTAACCACCGGGCATCCGGTAATTATGGGCAGAAAAACTTTTGAATCAATCGGCAAACCGCTACCCAACCGCACAAATATTATAATTACCTCAAATCCCGATTATCACCCACCCGATTACCCACCCGACGAGTGGAATAGCTTGACACCTCCGGATTTACATACTGTTCACTCATTAAACGAAGCTCTTGAACTTGCAAAAAAACATGAGCAAAATGAAATTTTTATTATCGGCGGCGGCAAAATTTATCAACAAGCGTTGTCGATTGCAAATAAATTGTATTTAACCCTGGTTAAAGGAAATTTTTCAGGTGATACTTTTTTCCCCGACTATTCGGAATTTAACCGGGTTCTTTCCAAAGAGAACAGTAAAAATGCAGAACATGAGTATAGTTTTTTGGAGCTAAGTCGCGGATAAAAATCATCTCCGATCATTTTTCCCTTGCTGGCATTCTCGGGTGATAAGTTCCGGATCAACTTCCGCTTCATTTTTCAATCGTTCCCGCATGGCTTTCAATCCTCGCCTAGAAAGACCTTCTCTTCTCAAATCTGCCAATAGACGACAATAACCAGACATGCCAAAAACTGGACATCCGGCTTCTCTGCAAAACTCTGGCCGCTCTTTTCCCATAATCTAACTAACTGTTATTTTTAAACTCATTCACTACCTCTTCCACTTCCGCTACCGACTGCGCGCGCATCAGCTTCTCCCGCAAACTACTGGCTCCGGGAAAACCCTGGCAGTAAATTTTGTAGAACTTTTTTAGTATCCCGAAGTACTTTTTATTCCCCCAGGTTGTATCAAATAATCGCGTATGTTTCAATAGTAAATCCAGTCTCTCTCCGACACTCACCTCCGGATTTGGATTTTTTGAGTTAAAAACCCAAAGGTTTTTGAAAATCGCCCGACCGATCATCACTCCGTCAACTTCGTATTGTTTCGCTTTTCGAAGTCCGTCTGCGCGATCTTTGACATCCCCGTTACCGATAATGAGCGTCTGTACCTTTTTCACATCGGAAGTGGAAGTTGTATCACTTCCGATGTGAACCTGTTGCAACTCGTCGCGCATCTTCACCGCTTTTCCTATCTCATCCCAGTGTGCGTTTACATCTGACATTTCGCGCACAGTTCGGCCGTGGATAGTGAGCGCGTCAAGTTTTTGTTTCAGCAAAAACCCGATCCAGTCGTCAGTCACAATCGAATTATAACCGATTCGCGTCTTGATGCTCACGGGCAACCCATTCGCCCCTTTTTTGGTGGCAGTGATAATTTCAGCAGCCAATGATCGATTTTCGATGAGTGCGGCACAGGCGCCTTTTTTTATCACATTTTTTTCCGGACAACCCATATTGATGTCAATTCCGGCAAATCCCATACCTACTAATTCTTTGGCTATTTGATAAAAATTCTCGGGCATTAGACCCCAGATTTGAGCCACAATCGGCTGTTCTTTGGCGCTAAATTGTAACCGATGGATGACTTTTTCCCGACCCTTTGAACATAACCCGTCGACATTGACAAACTCCGTGAAAAAGACATCAGGTTTTCCCAAATCAGCGATAACTTGCCGGAAAACCGTATCCGTCACTTCTTCCATCGGTGCCAAGGCAAAAAAAGGTTTGGGTAATTTTTTCCAAAAATTTGGCATACATTTAGGGAATGGCAGCGGTGACTTGGGAGAGTGTAGTAAATACGCGATCAGCCTGAGAAAAATCCGCATCCGGATAATGAGTATTTGGCACGCATATCACCTGGATGCCGGCGGCTTTTCCGGCGGCGATGCCGTTAACCGAGTCCTCAATCACCACACACTCCGCCGGCTTTAAATTCAGTTTCATAAGTGTCATCCGATAAACGTCCGGATTGGGTTTGCCGCGTAAAACATCTTCGCTAGTCACAATGGTTTTAAAATATGTTTGCAGTGTGAGGAATTTCCTAAAAATTAGTCGCACATAATCCCTGTCTCCACTTGTAGCTAGCGCCAGGATAAGACCCCGGAGTTTGAGTTTTTCCAGTAAGGGAAGAACGTCCGGAAAAAGTTGCAGCCGTTCCTGGGCCAATTGGAAATAAATCTGCTGCCGCTTACGGTAGAGATCTTCAACCCTACCGGGCAAATCGAAAATATCCTTATATTCGCGGATGATATCAATGATCCGCATCCCTTCCCGACCCGACTTGGGAAATAAATATATCTTACCAAAACTTTCCAAAAATAACCGCATCGCCTCCTGTTGCAGAGGCGTTGAATCCACGAGTAACCCGTCCAGATCAAAAATCACAGCCTTGATCATAACCAATGTATTATATACTCGGCATCAAACATGTTTACTTTGTTATCTGCTGGTTCGTAGTGAGCGTCCGCTGGAAGTAAATAGTTTCCTAGCAGTGTTTTAAGATCTATGGGAGTAAAACTGGGTGAAGGTACTGGTGAAGCCACGTCTGTCACTGTCACTGTTTTAGTCAAGGTTTCCCCAAACAAACCAAAACCAAAATGGTCCATGGAAATCGTCAGATCGTAGCTGCCAGCCTGACTTGGGGCCGTGATTGAAAACGTAAATACTTTCTGTTGACCCTGGGCAATCATATCGGAAGTTGCCAAGTCAACCTCAAAGGCAGACGTCCAATCCGGTGTCACCTTGAGCCGATACCAACCTTGCGCATTTTCAGTCAAGGTTTGTTGCGTCCATGGTGCTCCACCTGTATTTTTGAAAGTCACCGTAGCTGTGGTGACCTGATTTTTGGCCATTTGATTGGGAAGTGTGTTTCCAAGAAGTTGCGCATCTTTCCCATATACCTCCCCAGCTCTTAATGGATCCACTTTGGTGGCGGGTGGCAATGTCGGCAACACAAAAGTAGTTTTTGCCAAACTGGTAGCTAGCATTTTTAAATATTTATACGGATCGGTTGAGGTATCATCATCCCATGTCACCGCTGGTTCAATAGTTTTACCTTCTTGCCATTCGGCTTGGGTCACAAAAGAAATCACCGGTCGCGGCCGGATACCCTGAAACACATCAATCGCCTTGGTAAAACGCTGGCCTTGATTGCGGCGATATATACGTGAGTCGTCACCATTGTAGTAGTAAGCTTCAAACCCGGAGATGACTCCCATCACCAAACCTTTTTGTTGCGAATTGAGTTGCTGCGCTACTCCGGAATAAAAGTCTATTTTCCCTTGAGTAGTAGTATCATCAAAAATTGATCCGGTAAGTCCATATCCATCAAGGAAGGCAGAAATCGGAACTCCATTCCAAAGAGCATAATCATCAAATCGATCGTTATAACCGAGCCAAAAAACAGTTTCTCCCAGGGTACTTTCTACTTCGTGCAAAGCCGTGGTTAACTCTGCTAGGCGATTTTGCTGTTTGTAAATAAATACCATGGGTAGGAAATAAACCATTTTGCCATTTATTCTTAAATAAGTAGGTTCAGTTTTAAATGTTTGCAGTATCGCATTGGCGTGGTTTTTCATGCGCTCGGTATTTGGGGGCTGGCTCAAATCCCAATCATAAGTCATTTCATCAGTCACATAAAATTTAAAGCCTGTTTGCTGAAAATACGGTATCAGATCATTGACCAGCGTTTTCCAGCCGCCATAATACCAATTGTCTTTAGGCACGGGTGGAGCTTGCGGTAAAGCGTCACTCCAAAAACCTATTCCCCAACCTTCTACACCGGCTTTTTGCTGCGAATCTATCAAATACTTCATCATCTCCACATTCGAATCGTCATAAATACCCAAATAGGGATATGTAAATCCATCGCCGTTGCCGAACTCTCTGCGCCACGGCTCAGGACCGACTATTCGGCGCGGATTGGCGCTTCCGTTTACGCCCGAGCAAACATAACATTCATTCCATCCTTCGAAATCATAACTGTACGGCCCTCCCCAATAAGTTCCGGTTGGTAGATGGTGATATAAGTATTTGTGTCCGATAATCCACGGCTTACTTACCAGAGATAGACCGTCAAATTGATATTGAATCGATCCGATAGTTTTATAATAAACTTGGAGTCGGAGCTGGTTATGTCCGGGTTGGGCGATCTCAAAAGTCAAATTTAATCTCTGCCACTCGCTGCTGCCCGTAATAATCCCCGTACCAAAACTTTCCTGAACTTCTCCTCCAAGCGCCCAGACGACAAATTCAGCACTACCTCCTTGAGGTGAACGGAAATATATTTCCGCGCTATAACGCTGTCCGATCACTGTGTTTTCCAAAACATCATAGGCTACAGTCAGCTCATCTCCCAAGTCACTTACGCAGCCACTACAAGGAATGCTCGTATCTAACCAATAGTTTCCGGCTTGGGCTCCTGGGTAAACACTATTTGGATATACTGCCCGATTGACCTGGCCAAATAACCAACCGCTCGCAGTACCATCTTCAAAGCCGCCGTTATTTACCAAATTGTCTGATACGCCCAAAGCGCGGGATACCGGAAACCCGATAAATAATAAACCTATGACAATAATCGTAGTTGTAAATTTCATCCCCAGACTCATGGCAGGATTTAAAAACTGCTTCATCAAATTTATTTTAACGTATCTAGAGGAAATTTTCTGCCTGAAGTTAAGATCTTTTCCGTATCTTTTTTGCTGATCGTCACTGTCCCAAGTCCCATGATTTCTACCTCTTTATTCACCCAATTTACCATTAATGCTGTTTGTTCATCAACCCCCAGGATCGTGGTTTCTGTTGGCAACATTTGACGTAATTTTTCAAACCGCTTTACTCCCATCCAACACCTGGAGGTATCAAAATCTTCACCTTCTTGATTGTTCCAATGCGGAATAATCGTGAGATTTAGTCCATACGATGAAAATAAATCCAAACCCGGTAACCAAAACAAATCCTGTCCGGTCTTGAAAATCTCATACACCGGTAAAGTGTATTTACTTACTGCGACCGCGGTGGCAGAACCCAAACTCAAAACTACTCCTACCTGATGTGCAGAGATCATCTCCTTCCAAACCAAACTGTCATTCAGATGTTTAATCGCATAACTGGGACTACCTGCCCCGCAATAGATCATATCCTGTGCTTTGATCAGTTCGGCATTACTAGGATCATTGGTTGAATGTGCGCCGTCTTTTCGCCAAGCGCGGATCATGGTGACTTGCGGTTTAAAGTTGGACAGACTTTTTTCATAAAAGGCCTTCATGCGCGCGGGCCAACTGTTGATCGCATTGACTTCAAATCCGGTGGGAGTTTCCAAAATTCCCATCCTGACCGGGGCTTTAAGTTTGGCAAGTTTTATAACGTGTTCCTGGATTTTTCTGCCAGTGGGAGACATTTCACCAGATCCGAAGAGAAGGATCAAACCGGGCTTAATAAATTTATTGGTGTCATTCCGAGCGGAGTCGAGGAATCTTGACAACCCAAACTTTGTTGAAGAGATCCCTCCACGCTCCGCCAGTGGGCGGATTGGTCGGGATGACTTCAATAGGTCTTTTTTTTTACGCGAGTGCCGGAAGCCACGTCTTCCACGGTATAACCCGCGACCTCAATTTGTTGCCGCACACTATCTGCTTCGCCAAATTTTTTCTGGGTGCGTAGTTCTTCCCGTTTTTGCAGTAAGTTTTTTATTTCATTGGGCACATCTGTCTCAACGCCATAAGTATCCGAAATACTGCTCAACCCCAACTGCAAAATTTCATCACAAACCATTAGTAGATCATATTTGTCTTCTGACGGGATATTGGTTTTGACGATTTCCCAAAGCACGCCCAAAGTTTGCGGTGTGTTTAGATCAAAACGAATCGTATCTTTGAAACGTTTGCGTAAGTTATTTACCTTATCCAGTTTTTCTGAAGACAATGCGCTGCGAACGGAGTCCTTGGCATGTTTTTTGATGGCTGCTACCTGACCCCAAAGTTGCGCGAGGGCAGTCTGGGCGTTAGTCAGTGCCTCCCAAGTGAAATTACTTTCTTGGCGATAGTGTGTCTGTAAAAACAAGTAGCGAAGTGCAAGCGGTGCAAAGCCTTTGTTTTTGATATCATCCAGCGTATAAAAATTGCCCAATGATTTACTCATCTTGACTCCATTGACCAATACAAAATTATGATGCACCCAAAATTTGACAAATGGCTTGCCGGTGGCTGCTTCTGACTGGGCAATTTCATTGGTGTGATGGATTGGGATATGATCAATGCCGCCGGTATGAATATCAAACGATTCTCCTAAATACTTCATGCTCATAGCCGAACATTCGATATGCCATCCGGGAAAACCTTTACCCCAAGGACTTGCCCATTCCATATCGCGTTTGGTACCAGGTGGCGTCAACTTCCAGAGAGCAAAATCCGTCGCATGTTTTTTCCCCGGTACAGTCTCCACTCTGGCTCCGGCTAATTGTTTTGTGGGATCCATGCCGGATAATTTTCCGTAAGTGGGAAATTTCGTGGAGTCAAAATAGACACCGTCAGAAATAGTGTAGGTAAAGCCTTTGTCTTCAAGACGCTTGACCAACTCAATTTGTTCTTTGATATGATCGGTCGCGCGACATACAATATCAGGTTTTCCTACATTGACGGCTTGCATGGTTTGGAAAAAATAGTCTTCGTAAAATTTGGCGACCTCCCAGGCGGTTTTGCCTTCGCGCTTGGCGCCTTTTTCAAGTTTGTCTTCACCGGTATCGGCATCTGAAACCAAATGACCGACGTCGGTGATATTCATCACATGTGTGACTTGATAATTTAAATAGCGCAGTAGTCGGACCAGTACGTCATCCAACACAAATTTGCGGATGTGGCCAATGTGGGTGTAATCATATACAGTCGGACCGCAGGCATAAATCCCCACTTTCTTATCGTCGAGTGGAACCAGATCTTCAATTTCCCGTGTCAGGGTATTATAAAGACGAATCGTGCTGCTATCTGACATATTTTGAGATTATTGCGCTTTGACGTTTTTCCCGACTTCTCCGCCAAAAGCTTTGGCTTTGATGCCGTAAAGATTGCCCGATTTGGGTTTACTCCAAAGTTTGGGCAATATAGCCCGGGCTTTCTTCTTTTCGGCGGCAATTTCTTTTTTCTGCTTTTCCAACTCCTCAAGTTCCAGTTTTTCTTTTATTGATTGTTCTGAAGCTTGTGGCTGCGAAAATTGTTTAAGCAGCTGCCTGGTTTCAAACAATCGTTTTTGTTTCTCAATTTCGTCTTTTTGGGCAATTTCCGAAATCGCTCTCTGCATGGGTTTTGATGCCGAAGTTTTTTGCCCGGAAACTGGTTTGGCAGCACCCGCTCCCTGTCCGGTAGTTTCGTTCGTGCCAGTACTATCAAGGCCAGTGATTTTGGCCGGCACATTTGCCACTTCGGTGACGATCTGTTTACCCAACTCGCCTAGTTGTTCTCCGATACCTTTGGCAATTCCATCAGCCATAGACTTTAGCGTATAGCGTCTAGGGTTTAGGGTCTAGAAATTTATTTTCTTATTTCACTATCCCCTAGACGCTAGACCCTATACCCTTTATCTTTATTGCTTTAATAGTACTTAAATAGTTTTGAAAAAGCAAAAATTTATTAGGCGAAGCCAAGTCGAATTTTCGCTTCTTCGCTCATCCGTTCCGGCCCCCAGGGTGGATCGAAAGTCAACTCTACTTCTACTTCATCGACTCCATTAAGTTCGTGAATATTAGCCTTGATAGGATCAGAAATGAGGGAAAACAACGGACAGCCGATCGTAGTTAAAGTCATCTTGACTGTAACCTTTTTGTCTTTAATTTGTACCCCATAAATCAATCCCAAGTCCACGATCGAGATCCCCAGTTCCGGATCCGGTACCTGTTTGAGCTTTTCCCAGACTAGTTTTTGACTTAACATAAGATACAAGGTATAATACCATACGTCAATTAGATTGATTGCAAATCCACAGGCACGGCCTGTTTTTTTGTGGTTTTATGATTAAGCTTATAAAAACTCAGTTATTTTCCAGAAAGTTTAGGCAACCGACTTATGTCATCCGATTCACAACGGAACAAGAATTGGCTGCGGCCCGAAATATGCAGTTAACCATAAGCCAACTCCTAAACCAACAAGACCAAGGAATAAACACAGGTCTACCGTTTTTACTAGATGAAGGTTCAAGACTAGAGGTTGACCCGGAACGAAAACTCGTTATGTCGGTTTCTTTTAGAGATCTGGGAATTGCCACAAGCATAGCTCAACAGATACGGGGTCGCGTAGCCTGGGTCGAAGCAGAAAAAACAGGCGATATGGGAAACAGATTTATTACCGGGTCGCCTGAAGTTGGATTTTAAATCTTTTAAGATTATGCCTATCAAAAACATATTAGTAGATCCACGAGTTCGTCACGGTGGAAAAGAAACTTCACCTCCTTACAATCAAAGTGCACGGGTGGATGGTTTTTTGCATGCAATTTTTAAAATTTATACAGATCCGTCGATGGAACTAAGTGCCAGGCTATCCCAACTCGATGCCTTAGGCAAACAATTATTCAATGAGTTACAACCGCATGTAATCGGCATCCTCATGCCGACACCTGGAAACGAGGGTATTTTTGAAACACCGCCATTACAAGAAGATGGAATATTAATCACTCGTTTACCTGAAGCAATAGAAAGAATTCCTGATGCAGAACGAGACATTGTGCAACTTTGGGAAATCGACGAAGCCTCAAGACGCCTACATTTCTTTTCCGTAAGAAAGTGCATGTTCCCCAAACCCAGATCTTAAAACTCCCGTCTCCCTTCAAGTGCGCGGGTCAGGGTGATTTCATCTGCATATTCGATATCTGCTCCCATCGGCAACCCATGAGCCAATCTCGTAATTCTAATGTTTCCACTTTCATTTTGATTTTTGATTTTTGCATTTTGAATTTGTTTTACGATGTACATGGCTGTAGCTTCCCCCTCCATATTTGGGTTGGTGGCGAGAATGATTTCTCTGATTTCCGATGCCGGATCTTGCACCCGTTTTACTAGTTCATGTATTCTGATCTCATCCGGTCCAATATTATTCAAAGGATTTATCGCTCCATTTAGTACATGATAAACTCCGGCAAATTTTCCGGTACGCTCTAATGAAAGGATGTCCAGGGGTTGCTCGACCACGCAAATGAGGGCTTTATTCCGACTGGGACTGGCACAGATCAGACAAGGATCAGCCTCACTGACATTGAAACACACCGAGCAGGTCATTGTTTGACGTTTGAGGTTATTTAGGGCTTCGGCAAAGTTTTCCAGATATTCCTGCGGAACATGGAGTAAATAAAAAGTTAACCTTTGCGCGGTTTTAGGTCCAATACCAGGAAGCCTTTCAAAGGCGTCAATCAACTTGGATACTGGTTTGGGTAAAAAAAACATAAAAATTTCTTATTACTAATTTCTAATTGCTCTAAAATTTGCACTAATTCTTAAAATTAACAATTGAGGATTGTTTAGAAATTAGGTTAATTAGGAATTAGAAATTGGTTATACTATTTTCTTAATCTGTCCAGCCAGAAGCGGAGCCAAAGAAACCACTTCGAGTTTGGGAAACTTGAATTCAGGTTTAAAATATATGGAATCCGAGACATACACTTTGTCAATTGGGCTTTCATGTAACACACTTCTTGTGCCATCAACGAAGTCAGCATGAGTCACACACGCGATCACTTTTTTAGCTCCCTGTTCTTTCAAAGCGTAAGCTGCCTTAACCAACGTTGAACCTGATGTAGTAACATCATCTACCAATATCGCTGTTTTACCTCGAGCGTCTCCGATAAGCCGGGCGCTTTCAATATGATGTAGTTTGTCTAAATTGCGCTTCTTCTCAATCAATGCTAAAGGCGCATCAAGTAAATCGGCAAATTTTTGGGCGCGTTTTGCAGCTCCTGCATCAGGCGAAACGACCACCAAATCTGCTTTCAATCCTTTTAGTTTCGGGACAAAAATCTCGGCCCCGTAGAGATGCAAGACCGGAATATCAAAAAACCCGACCACCATATCAGAATGAAGATCAACAGTCACGATTTTATGGAAGTCTCCTGCTTGGATGATGTGGGCCATGACGCGAGCCGAAATACCTTCCCCTTCCCGATGAGCTTTGTCTTGTCTAGCGTACCCATAGTAAGGGATCACTGCAATCATTTTCCCGCAGTCATTTGATTTGAGTGCATCAGCAATCAAACACAGCTCGACCAGATTTGAATCCACCGGATTTGACAAAGAAGCGATCACAACAACTGTTTTGTCTACGACATTTTCCTCAACCCGCACTCGTTTTTCACTGTCTGCAAAAGTGACAATTTCCAACTTCCCTAAAAACTTGTTTAAGATTTTGGCAATTTCATTGGCCAATGGTTTATTGGCTCCACTAGAAAACAACACAAAATTTTTCATCTTAATCTTATGTTTAGTGTATACTTTTTACCAAATTCTGCCAACTTGGCTATCCCTTGGCGCAAAATTTCATCCTCTACTGCAAAAGACAACCGCAGATGCCCTTCTCCGCTTTTGCCAAAAATACTTCCGGGGACTACTCCCAATCCGACTCTTTCCAATATTTGTTCAGCTAAGTTGATCGACGAAATATTCAGTTTGTATTTGGGAAAAATATAATAGGCGCCTTCCGGCACGGCAAAAGTAAAGTCGTCGTTTAATTGACTCAAAAGTTGCACCGCCAGATCCCGCCTGTTTTTGAAAATTTGGCCGTATTTGGCCACAACTTCCTGGGGACCGGTGAGAGCTGCTAGGGCTGCCCGCTGCGAAATCTTTGGTGCACACCCAACTAAGGCATCGTGAGTTTTGGCGATGAGTTTGATCGTCTCGGGTCGGGCCAATACATAACCTACTCGCCAACCAGTCATGGCGTATTCCTTGGAAAAAGAACGGATGGTCAACAATCGCTCGCTCAAATCCCAAAAATTGAGTAAACTCGCAAACTTGTGTTCAAAGTCTAAAAACGTGTATGTTTCATCTGCCAAAACCCAAAAACCGTATTTATTGGCTAGTTCGACTAATTTCACCATCTGGGTTGCCTCAAACACAGCGCCGGTGGGATTGTTGGGATTGGTGATGATGAGAAGTCTCATTCCCTGTTTGGCTGTGGTCTCAACTAGATCCAAATCAAGTATCCACCGGCCGTCTTCACGCATGGGGATTTCACATGCTTTGCCGCGCGCTAGCATCACAGCCGGAAAATGGTTGCAATAATCAGGAGTAATGATCCCCACCTTATCCCCATTTTCCAAAAGCGACAAAATGCTTGAGGAAACTGCCTCCATCGCCCCCACTGTGACTAGCACATTCGCCTCGGCAGTGAGCTGTAATCCGTGTTCGCGGTTGTGTCTATCGACGATCGCTTGCCGTAGTTCCAATGTCCCCAAAAAGTTGGGATAGACACCAATTGCCCGATCATCCAAACTGGCTTTGGCAGCCGCGATGATATGGGGTGCCGTCGGAAATGACGGAATCCCCTGGCCCAGGTTGATCCCGCCTACCGCTTTGACTTTGATCGACAATTGCTTGATGACCGATTCCGGTAATTTATTAGCAAACATAAAAAAATTAGCGAATTTGTTAAATACCTAACACCTGCAAATCTTTTTTGTAATTTTGTGCGTGTTTCGGCAAACCACGCAATAGTGTTTGAGTAAAGTCATTATCTCCCAGTTTTTTTACTAATCCTTTAAATATCTCGAGTTTTTTCTCCGCTTGATCGTACGATTTTCTTGCTTGGACATCAACCAAATAACTTATCAACACAGGTAACGCATTTCTTCTCCCTACCTGATTCCACCCGTTGTTCAGTAAATTTTCGATCAAGCTAACTTGATGATAAAGCCTAAGTCTAGCAGCTGCCTCTAAAAAATCATCTCCCACTTCTGCCCTGGTATCTAGAATTGTGCCGATTACAATTGCTTCCCAGATGTCTCTATCCGCCTGCTTGTTTAAGTCATACCTACTAATTCTGCCATAAACTAACGGCGCCAGTAATTCATGAGTTCCTAAATCTCTAACGGTATTAAATACGTCAGTTGCTCTTTGAATAAATCTACTTGGAAGGCCACCAGTTCTCTCTGTTAACATTTGTGTCCTAATCAACCTCCGAGATTGATTTACTTCGTAACCTTTGGTAATTTAATAAGATTTAATCTCAAATTCACTTTCCACTTTTGGTTTCCCAAATGCTTCCCAAGCCGATTCGCCTCTGACCCAGATTTCCATAAACCTATTCTCGCCGCCGGTCGAACCCGGAGCGAAAGAAATCTTCCCATCCTTTACTTTGTACGTATGATCGGCCACTACCCCTTCGCGTACCACCCTATTTACTTTGATTTTGACGCGCGTGCCGGCTGAAATCCTACACTGCGATTGTCTCATAGTGGTTTTTAAATTACCATACCCGTCGACAAAACCGATCAGGTTAACCGGCGGCTTTGAAATAGATATCAAAGGTAAATCCTGACCGATGAAACTTTTCTTACCGTGCGCTATCCCCATCACCGCATCCGGATAAAAATCGCGGGAACGAAATTGGCTACCGCTATTTGCGACATTGACACGTTTAAAATTGACCATCTGGTTTTTGATAAACGAAAAACAATAGCCGGTGTGAACTGCCAAAATAACAGTTCCATTATTAAGTCTAGTATAAGCAAAATCGCCGCCCAAAGTCTGGTGGTTGGCTTCAGTCATTTTGATTCTGGGGGCAGTATTCGAGTAAATGATCAAGCCCGGAAAGGCGTTGACTGTAGCAAATTGCGAGATCCACATACCGGTAGCCACAGTGCTAAATTTCGGTACCGAGACTGTATTTACGACCACTTTGCGGTCTAAATACGTGAGTTTTTGTACTACTTCCGCAAATGCCGGATCGCCCACCCCATAATCAGCAATCAGTTGGATAATCAAAGGTTTATTCATGTGTATGGATATTGTAGCAAAATACGAGCTAAGATTCAGCAGTTACGTGTAGTACTCAATGAGGTCGATGCGGGTGATGACGCCCATGGGTTTGTGTTTGGGGTCAACTACAACCACGAAGTCATGTTTGGTGAGAAGCAGTGACACATATTCGATCGATTCGTTTTCTGCCACCGCGGTGATATTGGGATCCACAAGAGCAGCGATATGATTGGTGGGGCCGATACTCTTGTTGTAAAGACCAGTAAGCAGATCCCTTTCGGTGATTTTTCCGGTGAGTTTCTGCTTGTCCACGACCGGGATTTGGGAAATATCGTGTTTACTCATGAGGCTAATCGCGTGTTTGACAGTGTCTTTGGAGGTGACAATTACCAGCGCGGGTGATTTTTTACTTCTTAGCACCTGACCAATATTGCTTGCTCCATCTCCTTTGGGTAAGAATCCGCTGCTCCTCATCCACTCATCGTTATACATTTTGGAAAGATAGGATTTCCCACTATCAGGAAATAACACCACGACTAAACCGGTCTTTAATTTGCTACACACTTTTTGGGCGGCATAAAGAGCCATCCCGGCTGAACCGCCGACTAAAATTCCTTCTCTGCGCGCCAGTTCCCGAGCTGGGGCAAAACAATCTCTATCTTCGACCTGGATCACATCATCGATATATTTGAAGTCAATAGTTGAAGGAATAAAATCTTCGCCTACACCTTCGACTTTGTAAGTCTTCATTATTTTGGGAAATTTTTTGGACTTGTGGTACTCAGTAAATACTGATCCAACCGGATCTACACCAATGATTTTGATTTTGGGATTTTTTTCTTTTAAATATTTGCCCACTCCGGTGATCGTCCCGCCGGTTCCCATACCACAAACAAAATGAGTAATTTTGCCTTCGGTTTGTTTCCAAATTTCCGGACCGGTGGTTTGATAATGGGCTTCCGGATTGGCCGGATTGTGATATTGATCAGGTTTGTAGGCACCGCGGATTTCCCGAGCCAACCGATCAGAAACTTTGTAGTAACTACGTTCGTCCTCGGCCATGACCGCAGTTGGCGTGATCACGACTTTGGCTCCATAAGCCCGAAGTAAATTTCTTTTTTCATCGCTCATTTTATCAGGCATCACAAAAATGGATTTGTAGCCGCGGATTGCTGCTACCATCGCGAGTCCCGTACCGGTATTTCCGGACGTCGGTTCAACGATCGTCCCACCTTTTTTGAGCCAACCCTTCTTTTGCGCCCGATCGATCATGGTAGTTCCGATTCGGTCTTTGACTGATCCACCGGGGTTCAAGTACTCGAGTTTGGCCAAAAGTGTCACGCGGGGGTTGGGATTGAGCTCGTTGATTTTAACAAGTGGTGTATTGCCAATCAGTTCAAGAATAGAGTTGTAATACATGTAGTTAGACTTCAGGCAGAATCGGGAAGTTTCCTCAAATTTGCTGGAAGTATACGCAAACCGAACCAAGAAGTCAAAAATCAAACTTCATATTGACTTTTTATATAAAAAGATAATAATACAACCTATAGCTTATTGAAAAATAATATGATAAACGTAGTCGAACGACTCAGAAACCAAACAACTATTTATGACGGAGCAAAAGGAACTTTTTTAGCAGAGTATGTAATAAATATAGGTGATCCTACTGATTTATTAAACCTCAGAAAACCGAGTGTGGTATTGGATGTTCACGAAGCATATATAAACGCCGGTTCAGGACTTATTCAAACTAATACTTTCTGTGCTAACTCCCTAAGATTGGCATTAAATGGCTTGGGTCCTGACGATGCATATCAAATTTCTCGCCAAGGAGCTTACTTGGCTACACTTGCTGCTAGTAATCATAATGTATTGGTCGCAGGAGACATCGGACCTACGGGGAAAATGCCAGAACCCTGGGGGGATACAAGTGTAAAAGACATGACACAGGCATTTATTCCCCAAATTGAAGGCCTTATTGCAGGCGGTGTCCATGTGCTTCACATCGAAACAATGTCAACAATTGAGGAAGTATTGGCTGCAATAGCCGCCAAAAATAAAGTAAATCCAAATTTTCCAACAATGGTATCTATGTCATACGAAATGACATCTCCGCGCGGCCTACGAACAATGACAGGTGTGGCTCCAAGCCAACTTGTAACAGTTGCTGACGAACATCAACTATTGGCTTACGGAGCCAACTGTGGACGGGGACTTGAAGGCGCTGAAGATTTAGTTAGAGTATTAAGAAACAATAACCCAAATGCAACTTTACTTATGAAATTAAATGCAGGCATTCCTATTTTAAGAGGAAATCAAACAGTATATGAGGCTGAACCAAAAGATATGGCTCTTTATGCGAGACAAATGCATGAACTAGGTGTTAAAATCATTGGCGCGTGCTGCGGCAGCACTCCTGCTCACATTGAAGCTATGGCGAATGAATTACAAAGATTACCTGTATAAATCACTTCTTGGAATTTAACCGACTGCTTACGTCCCCTCTTGCCAACTACGCAAGTACTTTCTTTGCACTGAAGTGATGCGATCAAAGCGCATGCCCATGGCTCGCAACTTGAGTCTGGCTACCCGCTCGTCAATGGCTTTGGGTAAAACATAGACTTTGGGTTTAAGTGTGCCGCGGCGTTTGACGAACCAGGCCGCTGCCAAAGCCTGATTGGCAAATGACATATCCATGACTTCTGCCGGATGACCTTCGGCTCCGACCAAGTTGATCAAGCGCCCCTCACCCAACGCGAAGATTCTTTTACCTGACGGCAATGTCACTTCTTCTAGATTGTTACGCAGTACTCGTCTCTTTTTGGCAAGTTTGATGAGTCCATCATAATCAAATTCTACATTGAAATGCCCCGAATTGGCTACAATTGCCCCATCCTTCATGCGTTTCATGTGATCAACGGTGATCACCTGTTTATTGCCAGTGGCCGTCACAAAAATATCACCGTAGCGAACCGCCCGACCTATCTGATCCACAAAAAATCCATCCATCGCTGCTTCTAAAGCCTTGACCGGATCCACTTCCGTGACTGTCACTAGGGCTCCCATCCCGCGCATCCGTGTCGCCACACCGCGACTACACCAACCGTATCCGCAGATAATCACCCGTTTGCCGGCAAGCAACATGTTGGTCGTACGGATGATGCCGTCGACAGTTGATTGACCTGTACCGTAGCGATTGTCAAATAAATGTTTGGTGTCACTATCATTTACTGCGAGTACCGGGATTTGAAGCGCTCCATCCTTGGCCATAGCTTTTAGCCGAATCACACCGGTAGTTGTTTCTTCAGCACTTCCCCATACTTCCGGGATTTGCTTTTTGCGATCAGTATGCAAAAGCGTCACCAAATCAGCTCCATCATCGGTCGTAAGTTGCGGATGAAAATCCAAAACTTGTTGTAGATGCTTGTAATAGGTTTTTTTATCTTCGCCGTGGATTGCAAACACCGGTACGTTGTAATCAACGACCAATGAAGCAGCTACCATATCCTGGGTAGACAACGGGTTACTAGCGCACAATGCCACTTTGGCCCCACCGGCCAAATAAGCCAAAACGAGATTGGCTGTCTCAGAAGTGACATGTAAACAGGCGCCAATAGTCAACCCCTTGAGTGGTTTGGTGACGGCAAATTCTTGAGTTATGAGTTTCATGACCGGCATGTTCTGTCCGGCCCATTCAATTTTTTTCTTGCCTTCCGCGGCCAGTTTTAGACTTGCTATATCTGATGAAACAGATTTACTCATAAATCCCTTTCTTTCGAACAGTTCGATAATGTTTATGTAATTGATTTAAGTTAATAACTCAATTTTCTTGTCAAGTCAAGTAAAACCCTGCACGGTTATCCGAAAGTATTTTTTAGGTAACGGCAATAAATATACGTTTGCCCAAGCTTAAACCGTACAAAAACTTGTTCCACTCCCGAAGTGGAAGCATATTTACACTTCGGGAGTATGTTTATGGCCACTCAAGTTTTATTCCAAAGTTTTCCTGATATCTTTTTGAAAACTCGCCTATTGAATAGTTGTGCGTTTGGGTGCCGTATTTTTCGACAGTGTAAACCGCGGCCACACTCCCCATTTGTCCGCTAGTCTTAAGGTCAAACCTGTCGGATCTGATGTATTTTTGGGCTTGGCTGGTTGAATAGTTAATAACCCCTCCTCACCTCCCCTTAATTTAAGGGGAGGAAGCCTGCCTGCCGGCGAGGCAGGGGTGGGGTTATATTCAATCAACGACCCTTTACTTCCTAACGTTGTAATAATAATCGGTACTTGTTTTAATAATTGTTTTTTGCTAAGTCCGGTTTTTTTCAAAATTAAATCTATTTCATAATCATTACCAATCAAAATAGTTGCCTGGGAAATTCCGGCAATCAATTCTGCTTTTGAAAAATTGCCAATTTGAAACGCCGGATCATAAAGATATGGCAATTTCAATTTTTGACATTCCAACACAAACTTTTTCATGGCCGGAGGTGTAGTTGGAGCAATTACCACAAAAGACGCTTTGTCTTTGATCTTAGTTAGCGATAATTTTTCATCAAAATTGACGGCTCCGGTATAAAAAGCGCCGATTTGGTTATCTTCTTGATCAGTGACCACAAAATAAGAACCGGTCGCGACTTTAGTCACTTCCTTAATGAGTTTGGTTTCAATTTTAAATTTATGAAGATGGATTTTGTATGGTGCAAAATCGTTTCCGGCTGCAGCTAAAATCAAAGGGTTTGTATCCAATAATTTTAAATTGTAGGCAATGTTTCCAGCAGTTCCCCCGAAGTTTTTGGTTAATTTGTCAACCAGAAATGAAAGAGAGATTTTGTGGATCTTATCCGGCATGATCCGGTCTGCAAATCGCCCTGGAAAATCCATGATGTAGTCAAAGCCCAAAGAACCGGTAACAACGATATTCATCGTAATTATCCAATTGTCAAATAATCAAATTCTCAAATAAATACCAATTGGATAATTTGATAATTAGAAATTGGATTATTGGATAATTCCCTACTGACCTAATCCCATCTGTTGGGAAATGGCGGCAAGTTTACTGGCTGCTGCTTGCTGGGATTGTTTAATCGCATCATTTAATATCTCTACCATTTCCGGCACGTTTTGGCCATCGATAAAGACTGAAACCACTCTTTGGTTGCCGGTGATCACGATTTTGATCCGGCCGCGTTCGACCGTAAATTCCTGCGCCTCCAAATCTTTTTGGATTTGCGCCGCTTGTTGCCGCATTTTATTTAGATCCCCAAGCATTTTTAGTGGATTTTGCATAATACTCCTCTTCTATCCCACCTTCATTATTATTATATGATTTGCGGGATTGAACCCACCGAAGCGAGCATTCAACTACGAGACTGTAAGCCTCGAGGTGAATTCGAGCGGAGGCGGGCTAAACAATTTAATTTCTCTTCTTTAGTACCACTTGTACTTTGACATCCAAACCCAACATCTTCTTGATCACACTGGTAATTATATCATGAAATTTGGGTTCATCTAGTCTCTCGGCGTGGAATTTGTAGGCAGCCTCGATAGTCAAAGTATCATTACTTAGATCTACCGGTTTGCACGAACGCAACACCCCCACAATTGAGTGGTTAAACGGTTTTAGGGCTTCCAAAATTTCCGGCCATTTACTAGCTACAGGACCGGCGTTACCAGATACTACGGACGCAGGTGAAAAAGCAGCCCCGGGAGCCGGTTTCAGGTCAGTTGGCGCCGGCAATTTTACATTTTCGGAGTATTCGACTATTCCCAACTCAAAAGGTAAGGCAGGAATCACTGCTGTTTTCAGTTCCGCAAAACTTCGGCTGAAAATTTCAATCGCCGAAAGTAAATCTTCTCGTTTCCACTCTGATTTTTGTTTGGTGAAGTCTGCGAGCAATAGTTCTTCAAGTTTTTTTAGTAAATCAATAAAAAACTGCCGGACATTTTTGCCGTCTCTAACCAATTGTTGGATCAACAACAATAGTTCTTTCGTCTGTTTTTGGCGTAAGGCTTCCAAAAACTTGGTTTGTAACGCGCTATCTGCACTGCCCAATTTACGCGCTACTTCAACTAGAGTAATTTTTTTGTTTTCCAAAGCTACTTCTTCAAGTATTTTGGTGGCATCCCGAAAAGACCCATCTCCCCCCCTTGCAATTTCGGTGAGCGCTGCTTCTTCAATGTCTAATTTTTCGCCCTTTACCACCCGCTTTAACGAATGTAAAATTTCGCTATTGCTAGCCCTGTGGAAATCTATGCGAATGCAGCGGGACTTGATAGTTTCCGGCACTTTGTGGGACTCTGTCGTAGCTAGGATAAAAATCGCGTGGCTGGGAGGCTCCTCGAGTGTCTTAAGCAAGGCATTAAAAGCTTCGGTCGTCAACATGTGTACTTCGTCAATGATATACACCTTGTATTTGAGATTTGTGGGGGTTAGTTTGATTTTTTCTCGTAAATCGCGGATTTCTTCAATCCCGCGGTTACTAGCTGCATCGATTTCCAAAACATCCAGATTTTCACCCTTTCCAATACTTAAACATCTATCGCATTTGCCGCAGGCTTCGCCCGGAGTTTTTGCGGATTTGCAGTTGATGCTTTTAGCTAAAATCCTGGCAGTTGAGGTTTTCCCTGTACCTCTGGGTCCGGTAAAAAGAAAAGCGTGCGGAATGCTGGGTTTACTCAAATATTTGGCCATCCGTTCGGCTACTTCCGTATTATCAAGTTCGGCCAAAGTTTGCGGACGATATTTGAGATAAAAAACCATAAAAAAAGCGTTTAGGGTATAGCGTTTAGCGTATAGACTAAAAAGATATTACACAAAAATGTCACTGAACGCTAGACGCTCTACGCTATACGCTCATTTATTCGTGGTGTATACCCATCAAGTGGTCAAGTCCGTGTGCGATCAATGCCTGAATTTGCTCATCCACCAGTTTATTATTTTCAGCTGCTTCCATGACGGCTTGAGGGTAAGAAACGATCACATCGCCCAAACGCCAAGTTTTGTCCGGAGCTGATTTTTCCGGTGAAAAACCCACTTTGATATCTTCGCGGGTTGACACACCCGGATCATCCAGAGGGAAAGATAACACATCAGTCGTTTCCGGAAGTTTTCGATAAGTCGTGTTTAATTGTTTCATTTTCCGATCTCCCACTATCGAAACTCCCACTTCGATTTTGCCGCTGATTTTATGGGTCAGGTACTGTTCGACGAACTGCCGGATTTTGACCCTGTCTGCAGGAAACCGTGATTCTTTGTAAATCAAAACATTAATCATGTATAAATAATCCAATTATCAAATTTCAAATTATCCAATATTATTTGTATTTATTGGATAATTGGTACTTATTTGAAATTGGATAATTATTTTTGTAATTCTTCCTTCACTATCTTTCCTACCCTGTCTCCACCTGCCTTACCGGAAATACGAGCCATGACTGCACCCATCACTTGACCAAACTGCATTTGTCCGCTTCCGGTAACTGATTTAACTATCAACCTAATCTCCTCATCTGTCATTTCCGGAGGTAAATAAGTTTTGAGAATCGCCAGTTCTACAGTTTCTTTACTGACCAAATCCGGTCTTACGCCCCGGGTAAATGCGGTAATTGACTCTTCGTGGGTTTTCACTTGCTTACGGATGACTTTGGTGACATCTTCGTCTGTCAGCTCTTTTCCAGAGGCAGGCGGATAGTTATCTATCGCAAATTTTTTGATCGCCGCAATGAGATACCGCAACGTTTCCGTGCGAAGTTTATCGCCACTCTTGAGTGACTGGTTCAAATCTTGGGTTAAATCGTCCAGTAACATGAGTTTAATAATTTCGTCGCGTAAATTTTCGGCGTTTCAGGAGTTTGGCTTTTTCTTTTCTGATTTCTGCTGGTTTTTGGTAGAATTCGTGTTTTTTTAAATCCTGCAGAATACCTTCCGCCAAAACTTTCTTCGAAAATTTACGGATTAATGAATCTGACGTATCGCCAGGTTGGGCTTTGACTACAATCATGAATCATGAGACACCTCCCCCCAATGTTTCTTTCAGTAATTGTGCTAACTGGGTTGGTTTTTCCTGTTGTCGCTGTTTGCCTTCTTGTAAGCCAATTTCTTTTTTGTACTGTGGCACTATCCACAAATGGGCGTGTTTTACTTCCCGCCCAAACGTACCCAATGTCACATGGTCTGCTTCAAGTACTGGTATTATAACACGAATTATCTTTTGTGCGGTAGCAAAAAAAGTGCCAATATCTGGTAGCTCATAAATCCAGCGGTGATGGACTTTGGGAACAAGCTGTAGATGCCCCAGGGTTTGCGGATACCTATCCAAAAATGCGATTGTCTCATCATCTTCATAAACTATGAAGGCTGGTGCTTTTTTGGCTACGATTTCGCAAAAAACGCAATTTTCCATCGATTACTTACCTTTGAAATGTTTCGTAAATACTATAGTTTGTATCCAAACTTCCGCAACAGGTCTTTACGATGCTTTACTTCTGCGTCTTTTTCCACCAGTGTAGGTGCGCCTCCGTCAACAACTCCAAGTATTCCTCCACCCTGTTGGGTACGGGCAACGATCACCTCAACCGGATTGGCTGTGGCACAAAAAATATTTACAACTTCCGGCACCATTTTGATTGCATTTAAAACGTTGATCGGAAATGCATTTTCCAAAAAAATATAAAAGGCGTGTCCGGCACCAATTCTTTTAGCGTTTTTAACAGCCAATTCAATCATTGTCTCAGAGGTTCCCGATTTTCTGATAAGTCTTGGTCCCGATGCTTCACAAAATGCCAAGCCAAATTTGATTCCCGGGACAACACCCACGAGTGCTTCATGCAAATCTTCAACGGATTTGATGAAATGAGATTGCCCGATTATTAAATTAACAGAGTTCGGATTATCAATCTTGATTATGTCAGTTGTCATATAACCTCCCATTTTTGTCATTCTCGCGAATGCGAGAATCTATTAATTAGTAATTGTTTTATATAAATCCGTGAGTGTCGGATTAAATTCTTTTATTAAGTTTAGTTTCCATTCTCGGTTCCAATGTTTTAACTGTTTTTCGCGTGTTAACGCATCCTTTATATCACTAAATTCTTCGTAATAAACTAAGCTTTTAATTCTATATTTCTTGGTAAATCCTTCTATTAAATTTTCTTTGTGTTCGTATACTCTACGAATCAAGTTGTTGGTTACACCTATGTATAAAACACCGGAAAAACTCATCAAAATATACACAAAGTATTTCATGAGAGATCCTCGCCTGCGCGAGGATGACAAACTACTTAAGAACTTCAATAATTTTATCTAACGATAACTTCGTCGGCCGCATATCCGGATTTTTGGTCGTGCCATTTAAGAGTATTTTTTTGCTGGAGTGCAAAAACCAAGTCGCTTGAGGATCTTTTTGTTTTAACGTTTCGTAGCTTCGGGTAAAATCAACACTGGTCCCTGGCAACCCCTTGATCCGCACGTAGCCTTTTTTGGGATCTTTACGCACCGAAACTACATAACCCATTTTTTGGGAAACTTTGAGCACCGCGTCGTTTAATGTCTCAAAAGCTATTGCTTTACCCCACTGACTTTTAAATTTGATACCATCGGTTTCGATAATCTCTTCGGCCCAAACTTTTTCCTGCATCACTTTGTAAATCGCATCCAGCATGACAAACCCGGTTTCCAATATTTTGTGATTTTGCCCGGCATCATTTTCAAACACAAACTTGAGCCCGTCAATGATGCTCACACTATCAAACGCGTGATAGTCAGCCGTCGCATCTTTGAATTTGGCTTCGCCAAAATGGTCATAAAAATTGACTACATCACAAATTCGCTCCAGCGCTTCATCGCTCCATTTGCCTTTTTTGTCAATTTGGGTGCGCAGATAGGCATACGTTTTTTTGGCTGCACAGGTGTCATCATCATTTTGGTGATGGTCAAGCATGCCAAAACCGGTATCCACATGCAGTACGTGAGCATCCGTTTCGGGAATTTGGTCATCCAAAGTTTTCCCTGCCGGAACAAATTTTACTTGTGAATCCTGCCAGTTGGGAAGAAAACGTTTGATCAGCCACACCGAAGTGATGGCATCAAGGTCTGGGGTATGGTGGGTAACGATCGTAAACACGAAGGTAAGTATAGCGTACTTAGTATAGTGAATCAACGAAAACTTTTGATTCCATACCCACTGGTAAATTATTTAAGTGTAGGTAGATTGGATAGGATACCTACACAAAAAGCGCCTGCGCCACAAACGGTAAACGTTACTGCTGCAAAAAGGATGGCGTATCTGCAGCCACCTTGATCAGGTAAAGAACTATGTAGTTCTATCGGAAAATCAGGCTCTGGAGGAAATGCTCTTTCTAACAATTCAGTTCCCCTGATTGCCCGCGCTACCTCTAAAGGTCCCCTGTTACTGAATTCTCCTCCATCTTTAATTTCTGGCGACCTCCTAGACATACTCACATATTTTACAGCACTTGCGCAATAAAGACCGTATGCACGCCTTCCCAACTAGCGAGTTGGCTTCTAACGTGTTGGCTTCCTAAAACTCAGCTTTCCACCCCGGGGGTGGAATTGAGGGTATAAAAACGTTTGATCAGCCACACCGAAGTGATTGCATCCAAATCCGGAGTATGGTGGGTAACGATCGTAAACATGGGGCAAATATACTAGGAATTACCATAGCGAACAAGTCTGCTATCTTGATATCGTATTAGTAAGATTATATATAGGTTGAATCAAAGAAAATATCAAAAAACATACTGCTAATAGTAAAAATATAAACACTCCAACTTCCTGCTTTCTATCCAAAATCTCACTAGTTTTAATCATTTCATCGTCTTTATATTTGACAATTTTTCCATTAATCTGCTTGTCTATATAATCCGTGAAATAGAAATAATAAATCAATGCAATTGAAATGAGCACAAGCGCTCCCACGATATAGGGTTCAATTTCAATAATAATTGGTTTTGTGAGCGAATAATCGGCGTATAATTTCACTAGCTTTGGAAACACAACCAAATGAAGTACCACAATCACCAGTGATGTAGCACCAGTGATTAAAGCCAGATTTAATTTCCGAGCATGAATAAGGTCTTTTACATCTGCTTTTTTTATGTAATATGGCCAAAACATTCCACCGTATAACATATCTTTCATCAGCTTAATAAAAAGTAAACTGTATGTCAATCTTGAAGTTGAAAAGCTACACCTGCCTTGGGTATTTTAGAACCAAATCAACCCGACTGGTTGTTTACCTTTCTTATTTTCTCTACTGTGAAACGAAGCTCAACATATAATCATGTAAGGCTTTAATTTGATACTCAAAACGGCCTATAGCTGCGCGGTCAGCCGGAGCGTAAGCTTCTGCATCAATCAAGTAAAGTCTGTTACTCTCGAGATGATACAACACGTTGTTTGGTGCACGATTTTGCATAATGTCACCGTGTATTTTTCCGTGTTGCCTACTGAACTGGAGTTGATCCTGATGTAAACGATGTATTAAGTCAACAACTCCTCTCTTGGTAAGTCCGCTAAATTCGCTATGACCTGATTCACCATTATATGCGTTTATATCCATTTCAATGGCTATGTCATTAATATTTCTTCCAATATAAGGCATATCAATTATAAGATAGCGAGTGAAATCGGTGTTTTTTACCATCAACCTTCCTAAGTGTTTATTATATTTATGATAAAATGGAATCAAGTGTCGAAGTATTTCAAATTCTGCCTCTGCATCAGAATCGTGTGGTCTTACTTTATATACTCGATCTGCAATGCGAAAGACCCTTCGCTCTTGGAAAAACACTGGATACACTTCGTTAATCGCTTCTCTTTTTACCGGATAACCAATCCCTTCCATAAACAACTCTACATCCGTAGTTGTAGGTCGATGCGTTTCTCTCATAGAATGTAACTATATCACAATATATCAATTCTTGGGTTTTGCGAGGTATAATAGTGTCTGAGGAATTTGGCTAAAATAAATGAATTCCACTCCCACCCGACGAGTGGGTTAGCTAGACACCTCCGGTATTTTTAAATTATTTTAAAATAAATGAGTGTCAATTAGATGTGCGCCTTGGGCTGGAGTGTTGACAATAATATTTTTTACTTCCGGGATTTGTTTGAGTTTTTCCACTACTGCTTCCTGCGTCTTTGACTCACAAATCAGATGAATGTCTTGACCGGTATTAATCGTGAAATAAACTGAAATACCTTCTGCGCGCCATTTTTTGGTGAGTTTCATGATGGTGAGTGTACCCGGGGTCCAATAAATTAAAGATGGTTTTGATGTCAGCATTACAGCGTGCATTTCCAAAGCTTCAGCTTCCATAAGTTCCCCCAAGTTGGTAAAGTTTTTTTCTGCGAGTATTTTTTTGCAAAGGGCTAATTTTTCTTGGATATGGGCTTTGCGCACAGGAAAAAATGGACTTGTGCTTACTAATTTTTGTCCCTCAGAACTTGGCACATCTTTTCTCCCCTCACTGACCACTGCTACCACATCTATCAAGTCCCAATAGTCAGGCGGATATAGGGAAACCGCATATGAAGCATCTGAAGTATCACCATCCAACCATTCCACGAACCCATCGGGAATTGAACGGCAGGCGGATCCAGATCCTTGACGAGCCAGAATCGATAATTCTTTTTCCGAAAGGTTTAACCCCGCAGCTTTTGCAGAAGCAACGGTTAACGCTGCAAACCCGGAAGCAGATGAAGAAAGTCCGGTGCCAATCGGAAAATTATTTTTGGTGACCACCTTGGCTTTATCAGCTATTTTGGCCAGTGCCCGAACTCTATCCAGATGTTTGATCGCCCGGCTACCTTCATTTGGTTCACGAATGCCATTTATCTCAATGTAATCTTCTGTAAATTGGGGAGAAAACTCAACAGTGGTTGTGGTTTGCAAACCACTCAGATTCATGGAAAGACTCCCATTTTCCGGAAGTCTTAAGACCTCATCCTTTCGACCCCAATACTTGATAAAAGCGATATTTGATGGTGCAACTGCCGTGGCTTTCATAAAAATTATGGTAACTTCTCAATTAGTCCTCTACCCTAACTCCCTCCACATTTGTTTCAATTTCTATCACTTGTCCCCCTGCTTCGGAAATTGCTTGTTTGACAGCTTGAGTTTTGTCGGGAGGAGCAAGAGCAATCATGCAATCTCCCACTCCAGCTCCGGATAACTTCGCCCCATATGCTCCTGATTTTTTAGAAGCGTCAATTAAGTTTTCCAGTCTTTCAGAGGAAACACCTAAGTCACGCAAGTATTCTTGATTAAAGTCCATCAGTTTTCCAAGTCGTTCATAATCATTTGTTTGTAGTGCGACTTTTGCCTGTTCAACTAGTTGGACAATAGCATTAAATAATTTTTCCATTTTTTCCGGATATTGTTTTTTCTTTACCGATATTTGATTTACAAGCGTAATCGTATCTGCTTTAATACCCGTATAACCTACTATTAATGGCAATGAATCCACAGATATTGGCTCGATCACTTTTCCACCAGTAACAAAATATAAACAACCGCCATAAATACCGGCAGCTACATCAAATCCAGAACCTTTGCCTTGCACATCCAAAACAGTTTTGTAGGCAATATCAAACAATTCTTTCTTTTCGTCATTCCCGCGCAGGCGGGAATCTACTTTAATATTACTTCTCACTTCGTTCGAAGAATACATTTCCCGCAACGCCTTAACGACACACACTGTTGAAGCAGATGATGAACCGAATCCAAATTGAGAGGAAAACTCTGAATGCGTTGTTACTTTCAATCCACCTGTGAGATGATATTTTTCTGAAAAATTTCGCACTGCATTTTCCACAAATTGAGCACCTTTTGGCATCTCACCCTTACCCAATTCCTTCATGGGTTTTGAATAACCAGTGACATTCACATCCGGCGCTTCTAAACTAAATATCGAATCGTCAGTGACTTCCACAGTTGCCTTCATTCGCTGATCAACTGCGGTAACCAAACATGGCCGATTATAAATAACCGCATGCTCTCCCAAAAGCATGAGCTTGCCCGGAGCCGATATAGTAATTTTTTTCATACTCCTCCTTTATCTTAAACTTTTTGTCCAACTGTTACCATTAACAATCGAGAATCAGGAAGAACTTGATGAGGATTACTTTCTAAAACATTTCGTTCAAAAAGTTGTTTTATTCCTTTAGAAACTAGGGCAAATCCTGCGTCTTGCATCGCCTTAACGTAACGCTCAACGGGTCTATGCCCTTCAAGCGGCCAGATAGCATTAGGACCAAGATGGCCATTTTGCCTCACTATATTAGCATATCCCTGCCAGAATTTAATAATATCTCTGTTTGCTTGTTGATCAGCCGGATTGATGGGCTCTTCCACCGAAACATTAGCCGCAGGATACATTTCACGCCATTCTTTTAAACCCTCGCTTTTGGTTGCCCAATCAAAAGTCTGAAGAAAATCATAAACTCGACGCGGATGCTCCCAAATGGAGTTATGCCAATCTGCAAAAATGGCAAATCCTCCGGGCTTTAGCACCTGATGATAAATATCAAAAGGAATTTGCGCGTGGTGGTGTATTGAAGCCACGCCCGTAACAATATCAACACTGTTGGGTTGAACATGTTTATCTATATGTAAATCCACGTCGTGGATAATCTGAAAGTTGACTCCATGTTCCTTAAGAAGTTTTTCTGCTGCATGAAGACTCGCTGCCGATGGATCAAGAAGGAGAATTGTCGTTTTGGCTTTTACAGTATCTGGTAGGGCATCGTATATAGCCAGAGCCGATAAACCAGGTCCGGCGCCAACGTCTAAAATACGCAAACCATCAGTTGTTTGATAATCTTTTAAGATAGCGGCAACTACGTCGGCGTTTTTTTGTCTTAAAAGTTTGGGATAATTTCCGAAGCCGGATTCCTCAGAGGCTTGCGTAACTAACGCTAGTTGATTCTGATTGCCCATTGCCCATTCTGCTCTGTAAAGCTCAACAATTTGAGATTCGTTTAATGGATCCAAACCCCAAGCGGGGTATGCATAAAAAGGTACCCGCGCTGCCGGTCCCATCCGCAATGGCATGAGGGACTCATCGTGCTTGGTATTCTCTTTTACTCTTCTTGCCAAAGCAAATTCTTCTTTTTTTCCTTTTAACCAAGCGCCATTATTGTATTCAACCATTGCCTTTTGCCATTGTTGGGAAATTTTATTGGCTGGTACCCATTTTTCAACTAACTGATCAAGATCATCACGATAGTGATCACTGAAATACCCAACTGTTTCATGCGCTGAAGCAGCAACATCGTCAGATGTGGCTACAATTTTTTTATCTGTTATATGTCCCCTGGAAGCAATTATTGCAACAAGTTCTCCAATATTTGCAGGTGCTTTAATTTTTCGTGCTACTAAAATATTCTTGCCTTCAGCAGTCTTATTATTCAGCAACATTTGCGCTAAATCCACTACTTTAAGCCCTGATGCTTTACAAATACCTAAAACAAATTCGCGTTGAGCTTCATATAATGGATGGACGAGGGGCTGGATAGATTCCGGATAAACTTCTTCGGGATTTACAAAAGTCAATCGCAAAATACTTTCGATAGCTACAACCAAATTTTCGTCTCGATCCGGTTGAAAACCAAAATTTCTCCAATCTCCCTTTTCACTTTTAAGCCTATCTCCTGCAACAAAACTGGACCGTCTAGCAATAACCCTAACCCCATTTGCTTCCATTTTATCTGCTACAAAGAGTGCTAGCCAAAGTTTTTCTTCGAGGGATCGTGGATTAGCATTTCTTGTCTTTTCATCGGCGAGTAAATCCGGGAAGTGACCATGTTGTTTAATTGCAAAGGATATCGCCTCTCTCTCCTCTGTAGTTGTTTTAATTACGTTTCGACCGTCAGCATCATATAATATTTTCACTGCTTCTTTCGCGCTTGCTTCATCGTCTGCTACCGACGGATCTTCGCTTGGGGAACGAACAGTATCGTGAAACCACCCAGAAGTATATGCAAGTTTTTTTTCTCGATCGGTGTATCCATAAAGGTCAGCAACTAACTGGGTTAAATCAGCAACATTTCGAAGATGGGGAATATTGTGTGCTTCCGAAACATCATGACCACTCTCGCGACGATAATCAACTCCGTATCGACCCAATAATGCGATATTTCTCAATTCAACATTTCCTGCCATAACTATTCCTCTTTAATTCCGTCAACACCAAGCTGTTGTGAAAAATAGGAAAAGTTGTGTGATGTTGCAATTTTCTCAACTATTGCTGTCTCAGGAGAATATGCCAAAATAATACCCGTTGCTTTCGTTTTACCGCCTGCTCCACATATTTTTGCTGCTCCGCCAGCAAATTCAATTTCGCGGATGAGAGGTTTTACGTAATCAGATACAACACCAATTCGTTCAAGATTTTTTTCTCCCTCCCTGATAACTCTGATGAATTCCTTTTCGTTAGAATTTTTAACAACCCCAATTAAATCTCTTGTTAATCGTTCCTGTTCTTGTAGAAAAGCATCAACAATGGTGGGGTCTGTTTCTTTCAAAGTACGAACAAGTGAAACCATTTCGCCAGTTGATTCTGACGGTTTACCAGTATTTATAAGAGTAAATTTCTTTGCTAAATCAGATGGAATAGTAAAGGGCATGGGTTGAATAATTTTCAAATCTGGAGTCTCTTTTCTGAACCACACAAGCCCGCCATAACATACAGTTGAATTATCACCACCCGATGGCAGACCATGTTTCTTTTGCTCGGCTAAGTAGGCGATTTCATTAATGACTTCTTTTTGTAAAGGTTTGCCGAGAAAAATTGAAACCGCACCAGCTATCGATACTGAGCATGCCGCCGAAGATCCAAGGCCTCCACCGAGGGGTATTTGAGAATCTATCACAAGTGAAAAACCTTTCGCGAGAGAAGGAACATTATATAACTTCAGCGATTCTCCAACTACAATTGCTAAATAATCTAATTCATTTGAACATATTGATTTAAGAACACTAATGTCATTAGTCTTAAAATACTGATTCCACTTAGATTGAGCGTCTTCAGTTTTTAATTTTATTTGGGAAAAAGTCAACTGTATAGTTTTTGAAATATTCTTTGAAGTAATTTCAATTGTTTCGCTATTTGAGGCGGTAAGAGATGCATGACATCTAAGATCAACGGAAGTCATTAAAGCTGGCTTGTTAAATACCACCGCATGTTCACCTAAAAGATGAATTTTTGCTGGAGTGGAAACATGGATAGTACGGCTTAAACTCATTGCCTAATTATACACCATTCGCTGTAATTTAGTGAGACACCTCTCAAAGTTTTTTTGAAATAGAAGTTTCTTTGGAGTAGAAACAGTGACTAAGTTATATAGATTTCTTTCTAAGAAATAAATGTTTATTTAGTAATATATCAATATATTGATATATTACTTTTATGTGTTCTTGGGTATACGGGATAAGAGTGATGGTTTGAATACAAATTCTTCCAGAAATCTGTCTACTTTTGTCCAAAATTTTTGCAACTTTTCCTGGCGCATCAATTTATTTAAACCCATTTTTAACCCCGATCCTCCATGGTTCAACCATTCTTGAGTGTGGTAAACAGTAGCACTGCTTACACGCAAAACTTCAACAATAATTTTTGTTTCATAACCCTTCATCACCATAAGTGCTATGGCTAATCTTTTAGCTAACATTATTCGTTCTGTTTTGGTGAAGAAATCATTAAGAAACACTTTCATTTCAGGCTCTGATTTGAGATCTGTGAGCAACCAATAGAATCCATCTACTATCTGGAAATAGACATCTTTTTCAACCGGCCTTCTTGAAACATGCGGCATAATTTAAATAGTAATATATTAATATATCAATATATTACTTTTAGATGTCGTGAAATATTTTTCTTATTATCTGAAATGGGTTAATTTATTACTTTTTGTATGTCGTAAAAATGGAACTTTATGAAATTAGAAATATTATTTCCTGAGTTTCTCATTTTGAGGACACTAATTTAAACTTTGGTTGTTTACGCACAAACTGAAAAGGGTGTGCTCAAAATAATCAAAAATTGGACACTAATTTGAGAAAGTCAGGTCGTAAAAATGGAACTTTATGAAATTAGAAATATTATTTTATTGTTGTTTTATTATTAGGACTTGCGTAGTAGTTGTTTACCTTTTTTCGTAACTCTTTTATTGTTACTGTTCTAGAAAATTTAATAGTTGATCTTTTTGAAATAATTTATTCTCTTTTTCAGTTCGTTTTTTTACTTCCACTTGATCACCGGTTTTTTTGGAGACTACTAATCTGATTGGAATCCCAATCAGATCGCAGTCGGCAAATTTGACGCCGGCTGACACTTCTGACCTGTCATCCCAGAGGACTTCGACTCCATGAGCCGTTAATTCTTGGTACACTTTTTCTGCTTGGGCTTCTCCGCCTGGCAAAGAAATGAGATGTGCGGCAAATGGTGCTACTTCTTGAGGCCAAAGGATTCCCTTATCATCGTGGTATTTTTCAACAATCGTGGCCAATGTCCGACCAATCCCAATCCCATAACAACCCATGTAGTACGGTTTTTCGTGGCCATCTTGGTCAATAAAAACTGCGCCTTTCATTTTATGTGTGTAATGGTAGCCGAGTTGGAAAATATTTCCCACTTCAATCCCGCGTTTCTCAATCAATTTCTGGCCATTTTCAGCCATAAATCCATCCTGACACAAAGCAATATCTGCTTCGACGTCTACTGTATAATCGCGACCTAAATTCATATTAAGCGCATCAAGATGGAGTTTGTTGGCGCCGCCGTAAGCATTTTTAATAGTCCGCAGTGAAATGTCGCCGATGATTTTGACTTTGCCTTTCATGCCAACTGGTGATATAAATCCCGGTTCGCTCCCTAACTTCCGGATCTCTTCAGCTGTCGCATGCCGCAAATGGTAAGCACCTGCCGCACGGGCCAGTTTTATTTCATTGACTCCCAAATCTCCGCGAATCACTGCCAAAATCAAGTTGCCTTTTTCATCAACCGCCATAAAGTCTTTGATTTGTTGCCAAAGAGGAAGCCCATGAAGTTTCACTCCATCTTCCATAGTGGTTCCCCGGACGGCTTTAACTTCTTTGTAAGGCTTGAGTTCTTCGTGCATGTTTTTCTCATCCCGTTTAAATCTGGCTACATCAGCGTGTGCAATATAACTTCGGTCTTCGGTCATGAAAAAATGGCCCTCACCAATTTCTGATTCCACTTGGTATTCATGGCAATATTCGCCGCCGATATAACCATTGTCGGCATCAACTTTATAAGTATCCAGGCCTAACCTTTTGAAAATCCGTGAATAAGTCTTGGCCATCAACCCATAAACTTTCTTAAACTCCTCTTCGCTCCTGTCAAATGAATAAGCATCTTTCATCACAAATTCTCGCACCCTCAAAAGTCCACCGCGGGCGCGTTTTTCATCTCTGAATTTAGTCGAAAACTGATAAACATTAAACGGTAATTCGCGGTAACTCAATTTGGTCTTGCGTACTAGATCCACAAACATTTCCTCGGCCGTGCCACCCAATGCAAACTCAAACCCACTGTGGTCTTTGATCGACATGAGTTCAAACCCGACAGAGCTCGTGCGATTGGTTTCTTTCCAAAGTTCCAGAGGGTGTAGAATCGGGGCGATCATTTCCTGGGCACCAACCCCGTCCATCTCTTCTTTAATTACTTTCTTAATTTTCTCATGCACCCGCCAACCCAGAGGTAAAAAATAATACCGGCCGGCAGTGGACTCAGCGATAAATCCGGCGCGCGTCAAAAGCTGATGGCTGACAATTTTCGACCCTCCGGTTTCGCCATGACTGGTTTTTCCAAAAAGATGCGAATATTTCATAAGAAATTACCCCGGAATAAGCGTAAAAGATCATTGATCGTCACCAGTCCAATCAGAGCCAGTAAAAAAATCATGCCTATTTGGTGTGCCATACGTTCCGCCTGGGGTTTGACGCGTTTACCGATAAATTTCTCAAGTACTACAAATAAGAGTCTCCCTCCATCCAAAGCCGGTATCGGCAAAACGTTAATAATGGCCAAATTTAAAGAAAGTATTCCCATGAGTTGGAGTACCGCCATCACCCCATATTGTACAGCTTGACCTGTGGCTTGAGCGATACCAATGGGACCGGCAATATCAGCAGATAGTTTTTGAAAAGTCAGGAGTCGCCACAGAAGAGTACCTAGTGACACAATCATCTGGTAGGAAATATTGAGTGCCTCCATGAGTCCATAAAAAGGAGCTTGATACCACGCATATTTGCGTTCTTCCAGATTTGAAATCACCACTCCCATCGGTCCTTCATCTTTTGGCGGATTGCGTCTGGGAGTGACATTTAAAGTCACCCGCTCGCCTGACCTTTCAATGACGACATCAATAGGTTGTTCCACCCGCTCCTTGGTGATGCGGATGAGATCCTCACTCGTTTTGATTTTTTGGCCACCAAAAGAAACAATCACATCTTTTTCTTTGATACCAGCTGCATCTGCTGGACCATTCGCCACAACTTTTTCAATATGAACGCGGTCTGTAGGCACAAACACTCCTTGGGTGAAAATAAAGGAAATGATAACGACTGCCAAAAGAAAATTCATCGTCACTCCGGCTAAAAGCACCGCCGCCCGCTCTTTTTTACTTCTGGCAAAAAAATACCGGCGTTTTTCTTCGGACGTAAGTGGCTTATCAAACTCCTCGATATCTTCTCCGGCAAGCTTCACAAAGCCTCCAATCGGTAACCAATTGACGGAATAGATAGTTTCTCCAAACCTTTTTCCCCAAATTCGCGGCGGCAATCCAAATCCAAATTCCTCGACTCTAATTCCCAATTTTTTGGCCACCAAAAAATGACCCAACTCGTGGACAAAAACCAAAATCGAAAGCACAATGCCAAAAACAAGAATGGTTATCAACATAATAAATAGCGTTTAGCGTAAAGCCTCTAGCGTTTAGAAAAAACTATTGTAAACGATTTATTCACTATACGCTATACGCTAAACCCTAAACGCTTCTTATATTTGCATCAGCTCTTTTTCTTTAAGTTCTCCCAATCTATCAATTTCCGCAATCATTTCGTCTGTGATCTGCTGGATGATTTTTTCATAGTGTTTTTTGTCATCTTCCGTCACCAATTTAGCCTCAAAATCGCGCTTCAGATCGGCCATTTCCTCATGCCGGATCTGTCGGATCATGATCCGGCCAGCTTCCAGTTTGGCATGGACTAGTTTGACATACTCCTGTCGGCGGTCGGCAGAAAGGGGGGGGATATTTATCCGGATCTCATTTCCGTCAGCCACCGGATTGAGACCAGTATTGGCCTCTGAGATGCTTTTGATGATGTCTTCGTGAGTTGTGGGATCAAAAGGGTGGATCACGAGTGATTTGGAGTCAATGGTTGTAATTGTAGCCATTTCCCGAAGTTTTAGCTTCTGGCTCCCGCCGTAGGCAGTGATTTCGATGTGCTCAACCAAGGCTGGTGTGGCTCGACCTGTCCGCACTGTCCCCAGGTCGTTTTTCGTCACTTCAAACGCCCGCACCATCTTGCCTTTGATTTCTAAACTGAATTGATCATCCATGACTAATTGTATTATACCCAAACACCCAGACTATGCAAGCGGAGAAAAAAAGAGTAAAATACTCTATTCGGCCATTTCTATAGGCCAGAATTTATTAAACATATGCTGCCTGAACAAGGTCTAACACTTAATGATGTACCTGATGCTGGTTTTGTGTATAAACAAGCCGTTATCAGTGCGCCAAAAATACCTGCAGATTTGGAGGATTTTCTCCAACCTATTACAGAAGGAAACACTCTTGATGTAATGCGGCATTTAAACGCACTTAGGCTATTTATTGATAGTGTCCCAATCCCAGATAGCTTTGGAACTGATCATACCAAACGCAGGCAAGCTAGATTGAGTTTCATGAAAAGCGTTAGTGAGCCGTCTGCCGAAACTAGTCTTCGTAACCCACTCCGGGGAAACAGCCTCGCAGGAGTTCGTTACTCGCTTCATTTCTTAAGCGATAAGTTAAAAACAAAAGCAGTCGGAGCGGAAATTGAAAGACGGGCTCAAGAATTAAACGACTTATTAGGAGGTAAAAGTATTGGTACATTTTATAAAAAGTTAAATCCTAGACAAAAAATCATAGTCATGGCGACGTATAAAGAGGTTGCTCTTGAAGTCCTGAAGTTCTTTACCGAAAAAAGTGAATTACTCAATCTTCCAGCAACAAAAGCACCAAATCCGCGGGGATCGCTGGTTTTCAGTACGTAAAATCATCTCAATAAATTTGCTCAACTTTCAAAGAACCCCTTGACAAGAAGTTTTAAAATCAATTATATTTTTGATAATCTATAAAGACTGTGCCAGAAATTAGCCAGAATGAGTAGACACGAAAGACGTAATGGATCAAAAATACCTAATCGGGGTGTTGATGAACTAATAGATGGACATATCTCTATAGTTTATGTCCAAGGCGAAATTTTATGGGTAAGTTATTGTCAAGGATGCCTTACTCCAGAAATGATGGAAGAAAAATTAAGAGCAACAAACTGTTTCCTCCCAACTCATGTGATTAAGGGGCTACCAACATTTTGTCCTGAACATTTTCAGGAAACACCTCACCTGGGACTTTAATTTTCTGATCCCAAAACAAGCCGTGTAAACCGCTTCACCTGGATATTTTCGCCAAGTTTGGCAATCACGGATTTGATCAAGTCCGCTACCGTCAACTGCTGGTCACGAATGTACGGCTGTTTGAGTAACTCATCAGGCGTTTTGGGATTCATCGCTGAGATTTGCATAGCCAGTTCATGCGCCAATTTTTTAAAATCATCTGTGCGGGCCACGAAATCAGTTTCGCAGTTGACTTCGACCAAGACGCCGATTTTACCGGCACCATGAACGTAAGATTCAACTACACCTTGACTCGTTTGCCGATCAGCTTTTTTACTGGCTTTGCTTATCCCATGCTCTTTGAGCCAACTTTCAGCTTTGGTTAAATCGTCATTGGCAACATCAAGAGCCTCCCGGCATTCGGAAATACCCGCACCGGTTTTTTCGCGCAAGGTTTTGATTTTGTTTAGGTCAATCATAAAAAGGTACCACGGGTATCAAGTGTATCACGAGTATCATGGGTATGATCTTTCTTCCCGTGGTACTTGTGATGCTCGTGGTACTCTTGGTACTTTTACTCTACTGTCTTCTTCTTTCTTCCACTTTTTTTCGGCGCGTCTTGCGGCTTTGCTTCAGGTTTAACTGCTACGTCAACTTGCTTCTCAACTTGCTCTGCTTTTTCCTGAACAGTGGTTGCTTGGTCTTTGGCCGATACCTTTTCTGCCTGTTCTACTTTTTCCTGGCCAACGGCCAGTCGGCCTTTGGCCGATACTTTCTCTACTTTTCCTACTTCTTCTACCTTTTCTACTTTTGCTTCGGATTGGCTTTTTTCTGTTTCTTTGGCTCTTTCTTCGTTTCCTTCGCGATACGCCTCGGCTAAATAGTGAGTAATAAATTTGATTGATCCGACGGCATCGTCATTGGCGGGAATCACATATTGGACAGGTGTGGGGTCCGAGTTGGTATCGACCACTGCTATCACAGGGGTCGCGACATTGTTGGCCTCCGCTACAGCCACTGCTTCACGTTTGATATCTATGACCACCAACGCTTTTGGCGGCTCTGTAAGCGGCACCACACCGCCATAAAACTCATTGAGCTTGTGCAGGTATCGGCTGAGCTTGACCCGTTCGTGTTTGGGGTATTTGTTCCAAGTGCCGTTTTTTTCCTCTTCGGTGAGACGGCGGATTTTTTCGAGGTTTTTGTGTACTTGTTCCCAATTGGTCAAAAAGCCACCGATCCAGCGTTTTTTGATATAGGCCGCTCCGACAGTCTCTGCCTCTTCTTTGATGATGGCTGCTGCCTGGCGTTTGGTGCCGACAAACAGCACTGTGCCGCCGGATTTGGCCAACTGCTTGATAAACTCCGCAGCTAGCGCCAGACCGGATTTGGTTTTGGCCAGATCAATCACATGGATTCCGTCGCGTTCCTGAAAAATGAATCCCGCAGCTTTGGGATGCCAACGATCGGATTTGTGGCCAAAATGACACCCGGCTTCAAGTAGATCTTTTAAAGAAATATCTTGCATGTTTAGATTAAAAATCAAAGTGTAAAAATCAAAATTACAATTCAAAATGTAAAAATTTTTTAATTTTACACTGTCATTTTGATCTTTGATCTTTGCACTTTAAATTAAAAGCACCGATACGCCGGTGCTTATAAAAAAAGCTCTTAGCGTATCTCCCTTGGCCCGCCGCAGTCCATTTGAAAGGACGAAGGGGGCTTTAACCACCACTCAATATTCCTTGAACTTATCAAGGGGAAGATACTATTTGAGTGTGAGTAATAAGTATATTTTACCTCATCCCAGTTGAATCTGCAAGGCCTTGAAGCACAGTGCGCAATGCCCCCCAACGGAGAGGGCCTAACTCGCTGCCTCTTCTAAGGTGAAGCCATCCATCACTATAGGCCCGCACTGCTGAATCTACATTAGTTATGTCTCTCACCGCCTGTGGTGTAAGGGTTTGTCGTACAAGTCCATTGGGCAGCTCTTCTCTGTATACCTTATCTTCAACCAAACAATTAAATAGGCTATTACTCACATATGTTGCTTCACGGCGTGCCCTCGTAGGTGATAACAGTCCTTGCGACATATAATAACTATTTAAAGCTTCAAAGAGCACGTCTCTGCTAATTCCGGATGAAAGTGGTGGTTCTAACTCTAAAGTCATACTTTACTTTCTTAGACCTTAATCATCTGAGATTCTAAAGATTGACGTAATTAACGATTCCGGATCGGTTTGTATTTGACAATCCGGGACATTTTTACGGCAGGGGGAATTTGTGGCACAGGCTTTTGACTTCTTTGCCCAGATCCAGTAACTTTTTATTTTTCCACAACTCCGCTTTCACCCCACTCACATATTTACTCCGCTCTTCTTTGGCTGCGGGCAAACGATAATGGGCAACTTCGCGAATCACATCAGCTATCCAACCGCCAATCAGACGCATCTGCGGCTCTTTCATTCCTTGAGTTGTGATGGCCGGAGTCCCAAGTCGAATTCCCGACGGATACATTGGCGGGTTGGTATCATGCGGGACAGTATTATAGTTGACGACAATATTGGCTACTTCCAAAGCTTCGGCGACAATATTGCCAATCACTTTTTGCGGCCGCAAATCAACGACTAACAAATGACTGTCAGTCCCCCCACAAGTCAAAACAAATCCCTCTTTTTGCAAAACTTCAGCCAGTTTTTTGGCATTATTGACGATTTGTTGGGCGTATTTTTTGAATTTGGGATTTTGGGCTTCTTTGAAACACACCGCAATTGCGGCTGTGACATTGTCATGCGGCCCGCCCTGAAGTCCGGGAAAAATAGCTTTATCAATCTTTTTGGCCATATCCGGATCACGTTTCAAACCCCGATTGGTTACTAATAAGACCGCGCCTCGCGGCCCGCGCATGGTCTTGTGGGTCGTAAACATCACAACATCAGCATAAGGCACGGGCGATGGATATGCTCCGCCTGCAATCATCCCGGCAATATGGGAAACATCAGCCAAAATCAAAGCTCCGCATTTATCGGCAATTTCGCGCCATTTCTTCCATTGCAAAATCCTGGGATATGCTGTAGTGCCAACAACAATAATATCCGGCTTTTCTTTTTTAGCCAGTTTCGCTGCCTTGTTCATATCAATCCAACCATCTGATTCCACGTCATACTGGACTGATTTGAAATAGCGGCCGGAAAAAGTCACGTCTGGATGTCCGTGTGTCAAATGTCCCCCGCCTGATAAACGCAAACCCATGATTTTGTCCCCGGGTAACTTTTCAACCTCATCTACGTAACGATTGCCCTGATAATACCGCTTATTGGCATAACCTTCGGAATATTTGTTGGTGAGAACCGAGCCAATCGCTTCACGTACCGCTGTCGAGGCGTAATTTTCCGAAGGGATCATCTCCAAGACCTCTGTCTCCCGTTTTTCTTCGAGTTTGATGAGGTTTGCGATTTCCAGGTCAGTTTTATTTAATTTGTTCATGATAGTCTCCTTTTATATAGAATAAATATAATATAGCAGAAAGGGCTGGAACAAGCGAAGCTAGTTTGGAGCAGGACTATCAGATCATATGGTACTAAATAGTAGTCTATTTTTTGCTGCTTTGCAACGGGGAAAACGTTTCATGAAAAGATGGGGCTGAGATGACTGAATTTATGGCCGTTAAATACCAGTTTGTATCCTACTCCTTGGGCCACATAATCAGAAACATAAGGGTAATATTTCGGCAATTTTCCATCAAGTAACATCGATTTGAAACTCATGATCAGGTCTCCATGCGTGACTACGACTACCTCAAAACCCGCATGTTTTTGCAAGATGTCGTCAACTGTCTCTTTGATCCGGGTGAATACCTGACCCAATCTTTCTCCGCCTTTTTTAATATATTTTTCCTGGTAAAAATTTCCCTCGATTTTAAAAATCAAAGTCAGCGGTTTCCCTTGGAGCGGAGTACTCACATCCATGAGTCGATCATCCTGAGTAATTTTTAGTTTATGAGGGCGGGCTATAATTTCCGCTGTTTGGTAGGCCCGGGTCAAAGGACTTGAGTAAATAGCAGCAATTGGTTTACTTTTAAGCGCCAGGGACAATTTGCGCGCCTGGGTTTTGCCTATTTGAGACAAAGGAAAACCCGGCAATCTGCCATGAAAAACCTTTTGCGGGTTTTCATAAGCTCCGTGTCGGCAAATATAAATCGTGGTCATAATATTTACCCTTGATAAACCTTGTGGCAAGTACTGCAAACTGCGACATATTCAGCTTTTTTGCGGCCCGTAGTGCCAATTGAGACCTCGGTACTTCCCGAAACGCGCTCGGTGTGAGCGGCACGACCCCCACATTTGACGCAAATGGAATATTGCTCGATGCACTCATCAGCTTTTTTCATAAGTACACGTGTAGCCCCATATTCCTTTTTGCGATAATCAAAAATCAAACCGTTCACATAAACATCAATACCCTGTGCTAAAAGCGTATCAACCACACCCATAAAACTGGTCTTTGGGAAAAAATGTACCGCATCAATGATCACTTTTTGGATCCCACCACTCCCCACGTAGTGCAAAATTTTTTCCGGTTTGTTCATGTCAATATAAATCACTGGCAATGGTCGTTCATCATGCGAACGGGTATGTCCCATGCCGCCATTACTTAAGGCTTCGGCTTTAAAACACAAAACACTAAAATCGAGATCTGAGAGAACTGAAAAAAGGGTAAGAAGCTTGGTAGTTTTACCGGCAAACATGGGGCCAGCAATGACCGTCAATTTGCCTTTTTTGGGTTTAAGTTTATTTGCCATGATGCTTTTGCAATTTTTGTCGGACTACTTCCCAAATCTCAGAACCCACCTGCTCAATCGGTTTTGTCGCATCAATGACTACATAACGCTGGGGATTTTTTTGGGCTAATTCTAGATATCCGACATAAACTCGCTCATAAAATTCTTTTTGTTGCAAATCCAGTCGGTCGCGCGGTTTTAAAGATTTATTTCGGCGTCTCAGTCCCTTTTCGATGGGTACATTCAAAAGTAAAGTAAGGTCAGGGATGGCTCCGTTGACGGCCAGTTCATTAAGCTCAGCAATTTTCTCCGGGCCCAACTTTCTTCCATATCCTTGATAAGCGATACTTGAATCCACGTAGCGATCGCAAACAACAATATGCCCGGCTTCAAGAGATGGAAATATCACCTGTTCCACGTGTTGCGCCCGAGCTGCTGCCATCAAATATGCTTCAGTCGTTGCTTCAAGATCTACGTTTTCACTACTATGAGTAATTGCTCTGATTTGTTCGCCGATGCGCGTGCCCCCTGGTTCGCGGGTGACTTTGACATGATAACCTTCCTCATGCAAATGACTAGCTAAAATCTCTACCTGAATAGATTTGCCGGCCCCTTCGCCTCCCTCAAATGTAATAAAATATCCGCGCTTCATATAACGAAACTTATAGTAACAAAATTATATTGTGAGCGCAATACGGCAGCCGGAAAGAATTTATTCAATAAGTTACGAAATGAAGTTAACTTCCGGATTATAGTTTCCTCCTCTTCAGAAGAGGAGGTCAGGAGGAGTTGTTTAAGTAACTAACTCACCCTAACCCTCTCTTACCAAGAGAGGGAATCTATAATCCAAAACTTAGATTTTCATTTCGTAATTCAGGTTAAACTAACTCCAAGATGAGTAATGATTTCAAAGTGGATTTGTTCAATAGACAAATTGGCATCAATAGTAATATGCGGAATCATTTGCAAGACTTTTTTATAAGCCGCTAGTTTTTCTTCAAGTAATTCCCTTTTTTCAAAAGACCCCAAAGCCTCACCTGTTTCTTGGTATCTTTTCTTGATTCGACTAAGCACGTGGACCGGATCTATATCAAAATAAAATAAGTAATCTGGCTGAGGTTCAAAATGCGCAAACTCGCGTGAAATCCAATCTCGGTCTTTTTCAGACCTACCTTGATAAACCAGCGCACTTACATAATTTCTCAAACTTATCACCCAGTCTCCTCTTTTGAGCGCCGGTTGGATGATTTGTCGCACGCGATCAGATCTATCTGCCATCAAAAGATATACTTCAGTCAAACGATCAATATTCCGAAGTTTTCGCCAAGTTGACAAAATGGTTTTCATTTCCGGTGTCGGATGATAAACGATTTGGGTGGTAATTTTCTGTTTGGATAAATAATCACGTAACAGCTTGGCTTGGGTTTCTTTACCCGTGCCACTTATGCCCTCAAAAACAATCAGTTTTTCTTTTTTCATAAACTTGATTTAGAATCTAATATTGTATCTCAATTTTCCTTAAATCCCGGAATGCAGCCATATTTCATTCCCGGAGTGATATGTATTTACATTCCAGGATTTTGGGGATTTTGTAGAAACAAACTGCTGACTTCGTATACTGAAGAAAGTGTCGCATCGGCAATTTCGCTTTTTTCATCCGACCAGACCAAACAGGTTTTCATCCCCAGTTGTTTGGCCGGAACCAAATCAATCGCTTCCCGATCGCCAATCATGAGATGTGCAGAAGGTGCCAATTTAGTTTTATCCAAAATATATTCAAAACCTTTGGGATTTGGTTTGGTGACACCCACTGTTTCTGAAGTCACCATTTCTTCAAAAATTTCAGGATTAATACCTAAAACAGCCAAAGTTTGTTTGTGTTTTTCGATAACTCCGTTGGCCAAAGTAAAATGGCGGAAGTTTTTGAGTTTGGCAAATAGAGCAATCAATTTTTCATCTCGCTGGACATATTTGCGGCGGTCAAAATAATTTTCCATTTCTACTGCAGCTTCTACGATAGAAATTCTACTCAAAAAAGCTGCGACTTGAGTGGCACTGCCAAACTTGTGTTTATGTGTGTCCTCAAACTCGATCACTGTTTTTTTCTTCGACCAACCTGTGTGGTTCATGATCGTCTGATATTCGGCTTGCCGCACGTCTTGCCACAACGCAGCGTTAGGTTTATAAAACGTTCCGTCAAAATCCCAGATCAAAACCTTGATTTGCGAAAACCTGTTAGCCATATTTTAGACGTTTTTTGATCAGAACTACAAACTCTGTTTGCGCTTTCTTATTTCTAACAATATTTATACCATCGGTTTTGACTATTATAACCGGTATGGTTTTATTTTCCGATAGCCACTTGTGATTCAGATCATCGAGGAGTTCTAAATATTTATTCGGAATGCTCTGCTCATAAGTCCTGGCTCGCGATTTGATTCGATCACGTAGAACCGTCAACGAAGTTTCCAAGTAGATGAGCAAATCGGGACGCGGAAAATATGGCTCAAATGAACGGTAGATTTTTTGGTAAAGCCGCCACTCGTCATCATCCATATGTCCCAAAACGTGTTGGGCTTTGGCATAAGAAAATACATCCTGTTGCAGCAAAGTGTCCTGAACTACCGAGCGAGAACTGAGAAGTTTGGGAATTCCTAGTATCTGACTCACCTTCTCTAGGAGAAAAAACGCCTGCGAGTGAAATGCCCACCTCTCCATATCTTGGTAAAATTTTGGTAGAAAGGCATTGGTACCGAAGTTTTCTTCAAGCAAATGGAACTTTAAATGGTTGGCAAGCAACTTAACTGCCGTAGTTTTACCAGATCCCATCGTTCCCATGATCGAAAGATAGTGCTTTTTCCTGTTGTTTTTCATCAACTAGAATGATCTGTGCCAGTTTATTCCATCCTTTATTTATAGGCTAGTTCCATCCTCTGTCTATAGTCTTCAATCTCTTGTTTATAAGATGCAAATTCGCCAGGTGTCATTATATTCCAATGATCTGGCTGGTCACCTCGTTGAATGATAGCCCGCTTGGGACTTAAAACAATAATAGATGTTTGACTTAACAAAAGTTTATCAACCACTCGTACAGCTTGGTGTAAATGTGAATTCACTTCTGGTGCTGTTGCAGGTAAGGCGAAGCGGCCATCAGACATCCTTACAGGCCGGCTAGTCAGTTTTTGAGCTCTCTCACTCATATATTTGCTAAAGATATAGAATAAAATCTCGCGCGTGTCAACTACTATACTTTGTCTTTTTATCAAGTTTGCAGATTCACTTGACTATTACGCTCTGATCCTCTACGATTTCGAGACTGGAGTTTTAGCCGGGCAGGAAATTTAAGCAAAATTTATGTGTGGAATTTTTGGCTACGTTGGCCCTAAATCAAACGGCGCTCAGATCGTGTTTGATGGACTCAAATCTCTGGAATATCGGGGATACGATAGCTGGGGCGTGGCAGAAGTACCACTTCATAACTCCCCTTCATCCCCTCTTATCTTAAGAGGGGAAATTCCTCCCCTTAGGATCAGGGGAGGTCAAGAGGGGTTACGAACCATCGTAGTCAAAAAAAAGGCCGGGAAAATAGGCAGCTCAACCGTTTACGACCTCCCCCCGAGCAGTTTCGCTCTTGGCCACACCCGTTGGGCCACCCACGGCGGAGTGACTGACATCAACGCCCACCCGCATCTGGATTGCACCAAATCAATCGCCATTGTCCACAACGGTATTTTCGAAAACTATGATGAGATCAAAAAAGCACTCACAAAAAAGAATCACAAGTTTATTTCCGAAACAGATACCGAAGTAATCGCACATATGATTGAAGAGTATTTTTGTGGATCTAACTCCACCTTACCTCCTCTTAAAAAGTGGAGAAGTAATTCCCCTCTCAATAACCCCACCCTTCCTCCCCTTAATTTAAGGGGAGGTGAGGAGGGGTTAAATGTGAATCATAATAAGTTAGATTTCCCCCAAGCAGTGCGGGCAGCCTTTAACCAAATGCAGGGCTTAAATGCTATCATTGCCATAAACCATCAAACCCGAGAATTTGTGGCTGTACGCAATGGTTCTCCGCTCGTTATTGGTTTTGGTGATCATGAAAACTTCTTAGCTAGCGATGCTGCCGCCCTTTTACCCTACACCAAAAATGTCCATTTTATGGAAGATGATGAAATGGCAATTGTTTCTAATAAAAATGTAAAAATCGTCAACGTCCGCACAAACAAACCGGTGACTTTTAAACCCCAAAAACTTAATTGGTCTGTGGCACAGGTGGATTTAGGAAAATATCCCTATTTCATGCTTAAAGAGATCCATGAACAACCAAAAATCATCGCCGACATCGCCCAAACCACTAGCACTCACGTCGAAAAACTCGCCCAAACTATCAAAAAATCATTTGGCACTTATATGGTCGGTTGCGGCAGCGCTTCTTATGTCTGCATCGCTGGTAGTTACTTGTTTTCCAAAATTGCCAAGCGGCATGTCAATTGGGCTATAGGCAGCGAATTTGGCTACCATTTGGATTTTTTGACCAGTAAAAGCTTGGTGATGGCCCTATCCCAATCCGGAGAAACCATGGATACGCTTGAGTCAATCAAAAAAGCCCGGGCCCGAGGGGCCAAAATTTTTGCGCTTGTTAATGTCATGGGTTCAACTCTTTACCGCGAAGCTGATTATAAAATGCTAGTTGGGGCCGGACCCGAGAAAAGTGTGGCTTCAACCAAAGCGTTAACTGCCAAACTTAGCCATCTCACTCTTTTGGCTTATGCTCTGGCCGGTAAAATTGGAGAAGGCAAAAAAGTGATTTTGCAGGCCGCCGCATCCACTAAACAAGTTCTTTCGGAAGCCAATATCAAAAGATTGCAAAAGTTAGCTGATAAACTCAAAAGCGCCCGTGACATCTATGTCATCGGCCGCGGCCTTTCATATCCGGCCAGTCTTGAGGCAGCGATCAAAATCAAAGAAACTGCCTACATCCACGCCGAGGGCATGGCGGCAGGTGAACTCAAACACGGACCTTTGGCTCTGGTGGAAAAGGGTGTACCTTGCATCGCTTTTTTGCCAAATGATGAAACTTATGGTGCCAATTTGGCTGGAGCTATGGAAATGAAAGCCCGCGGCGGATTTATAATCGGCATTTCCCATAAGCCTCATGAGATTTTTGATTATTATTTGCCCGTTACTGACGCCCGCGAGGCAACGATCATTCCCAATGTCGTGACCGCACAGGCTTTGGCTTATTACATCACCATCTACCGCGGCCTGGATCCGGATAAACCCAGAAATTTAGCCAAAAGTGTGACTGTAAAATGAAAATCAAAGCCGTCATTTTTGATATGGATGGCGTCTTAGTCGACTCGGAACCAGTCCATTTTCAAGCAAATAAATCGTTATTCGCCGAATACAGTAAACGTTATAGTCTAACTCACGTCAAAGAGTTTACCGGTCAACGCATTGTTGAAGAATATGCCAAGTTGCAAAAGCGCTGGTCGCTTCCCGATAGTGTAAATAGATTGGTGCAAAAACGTGACCAGCTATTTAAATCTCTTATTGAAAATACGCTTGAATTAGCACCCGGTGCCTTAGAGCTTCTACAATTTCTGAAAAAGAAGAAAGTCCCAGTGGGACTAGGTACTAGTGCTCTATCCTGGTATATAGATTTTGTGATGAACAGATTCGGCCTGCGTGAGTTTTTCCCAGTAATTGTTGGTAGTGACCATGTCAAACAAGGCAAACCGCACCCGGAGGTTTACCAAAAAACCGGCCGAGCACTAGGTGTGGCACCCGAGTCGTGTGTGGTTTTGGAAGATGCATTGACCGGAGTGGCTGCAGCCAAGGCCGCTCAAATGATCTGTTTTGCTATTCCCGGGATTTATACCAAACAGTTAGATTATTCTGCTGCTGATAAAATTTTCCCAGACCTAGTTGCCGTAAAAAATCATTTGGCAAAGTTAATTTAAAAACCAACTACTACCAAAATATATGTTCCGACCTAAAAAACCTACTTCCTGGAACCACGAAGCCCGTTGGTACAACGAATTGGTAGACGTCAAAGGCCAATATTTCCATGAACACGTGATCATCCCCAAATCGTTGCAACTTCTGGATCTCAAACCCGATTCAACACTCCTTGACTTGGCTTGTGGCAACGGCATTTTGGCCCGCTATTTACCAAAAGCGGTGACATACTATGGTATTGATGCAGCTCCCAAGCTCATCCAATTTGCCAAAAACAAAGATAAAAATCCGCGGCACCATTTTGTAGTCAGCGACGTGACACAAAGTCTCGCCTTAACCACCAATTTTACCCACGCGACAGTCATTTTGGCTTTGCAAAACATCAAAGATGCAACTAATGTCATCACTAACGCAACCCGTTTTCTCAAACCCAAAGGTAAACTGCTGATCGTCCTCAACCACCCCTGTTTTCGCATTCCCCGCCAATCCAGTTGGGAAATTGATCCCCAAAACAAACTCCAGTACCGCCGCATCAACCGGTATCTGTCACCACTTGAGATACCGATCAACATGCACCCCGGCCAAATTGGCAAATCCATCACCTGGACGTTTCATTTACCCATCTCTGCTTATTCCGAAATGATCACAAACAATGGTTTTATGATCGAAAAGTTGGCAGAGTGGACTTCTGACAAAATCAGCGTCGGATCTGCGGCGAAAATGGAAAATAGAAGTCGCAGTGAGTTCCCTTTATTCTTAGCTCTCCTGTGCCACAAAAACTGATTATACTCTTCACACAGGATATCCCATACCTTGCTCTATCCGATCCACAACTTCTAGAAAAGCATCAACCAAAAAGGGATCAAAAGCATGCCCCTTTTGGGCGGTAAAATAACTCCTAACTTCGTTTGCTGGCATTGCTCTTCTGTATGGCCGGTCACTTCGCATCGCATCCCAAGTATCAGCAAGAGCCAAAACACGCGCCGGCAAAGGAATCCGTCCGCCTCGTAATCTATGGGGATAACCCGTCCCGTCCCATTTTTCCTGGTGATAACCTACCATCTCCACCTCCATTGGACTAAATAATTCGGGGAGAGCCTGCATGACTTGTACAGCATACCGTGGATGTTCGCGAATAAGATCCCGCTGTTCTCTGGACAAATTGTGACCTGCAGGCGTATCAATGATTGTTTGTGGAAGGTCTAATTTACCAATATCATGAAGAAAACCACCTCTTTCCATACGACAAAGTAGTTGAGAATTGATTTTAGGCAAAAGTGCCTCACCTGCTCTCCGTACCAACTCTGCCACCCTTTGACTATGCGCAAATGTTTCCGGATCTTTATGTTGGAACAAGTCTCTAAGAGTTGTAACCAGTCTTGGATAATTCACACCATTACTCGTATCCACAACTAACATTAAATGCCGTTTCTCTGGTAAACAAGCAGGAAATACACCTAAAACAAACGGCCCTGTTCGAGGACCATCTACCTTTTTAAGAAACGGATAAGGTTGAACGATGTATTTTGTCCTTTTTTCCTCATTTGGAAAACCAGCCGCTAACAACTCCGTAGGCACTGAAGAACTTAAACTACGATGTAACGGAGACAACTGCCCTTCAGCCGCAAGACGATAAACCTCTGCACTCCCAGGAGTACTTAAGTCGGATCGTATAACGAGATAATCATTGGAATTGGTGGCGCCGTTAGAACGCTCTAACGGTAAAACATGCAGAAGATCAGGTTTATGCGCATAATGGCCGTTACCCCGAGCACCTTCACCTAGTCTTAACACCATAAGTCTTTTAAAATCAACCGACGGGTTGAATAGCTTTAAACCTCTTCTATGTTTTGTATCCTTTTAATCCGTTTAGATACTTTCAAGTTACATGTTAAAGAAAGCAGGTGCAGTTTTCATACCTATGGGAAGATATAAAATACGTTCGACTGGATGACCTGTTTCTTGATAATGACGTAGCGCCGCTTGTTCTGTGTCCACCGGAAGCGTTGATTCCGGTTCGTAAAAAACAAAGCTTTGATTAAACGCGTCACAAAGGCCACAAACAATTTCTAATCGGAAAAATTTATCTGTCGTCTGTATTACTTTCAATGTAACCGGAACCTCTGAAATGACCTCGGTCATAAAATTGACTCACTCTTCTTCCGCGATCTTACTCGCTAGTGGAGCAGTTTGCTTGATATATTTAGCGTGTTTTTTTTGATTGTAAGGAACATCAACATCTGAAGTCAGTTCCTCAAAAGTCAGCGCACAAATCCGCATCGTGGGATAAAGCGCGACCGGCATCCGGCCCATGTTTCCGAGTTCCATAACGACCACTCCATCCCAACCCGGTTCAAAAATAGAAGCAGTCGAGTGAACCACAATTCCCAAACGACCAAGTGAAGAACGCCCCTCAAGCCGAGCCAGCAAATCGTTGGGTAATGTAAATGATTCGATGGTGGTAGCAAGCACAAAATCTCCGGGTTGCAAAATGAACGCCTCACCCATTTTCACAATTTGTTCTTCCATCATGCTCTCTGCCAATTTCTTGTCATGCGGATCGATAAAAGCAAACCGACTGTGTTTAAATACGCGAAATGTGGTCGATCCCAGCTGAGTAGTCAGATCTAAAGTTGGTTTAAATGTAATGCGTTTATTTTGCAGTGCCTTTTTGATATCGCGGTCAGAAAGAATCATAATGCAATTATCCAATAATCAAATTATCCAATCAACTAATTAAAGTTAGGACTTACGAAGTTTTATGTGATTTAGATTGTCATTCCCGCGAAAGCGGGAATCCATAAGTTTTATTTGTATAGATTATCCGGTCCCTCCAAAGGCGAGCAGGCAAGCCGGATAATGACAAGGTGCGTAACTCATGTCAAGTATTTCTTTGAGATACAAGTATATCAAACTTCGGTCCTGATTTGACTGGAAACGACAATATGGTTTTTCTTTGCCATCAAAAGTTTCCAAACTAACAAACTACTGATTAAAAACAGAAATGTATAAAATACCACTCTGATCAATACTTCTTTTTCAAATCCCAAAAATAATCCTCGGTCTTTACCTTGAACAATCGCCGCTTTGGCTTCGGAAATATACTCATCTACAGTGGGATGTCCGGGATACATTTGTTTAACCAGCCTAAAGTTGTTGGAAGCTTTTGTATAATATCCGTTCCAAAAATAAGTCAAGCCTTCACGCCACTTTTCAAATACTGGATTTTTTTGAACGGGGATTTGATTGGTATCTAGTAAACTTTTTATATCAGCGGTATCGCGCAAAAAATTATAATTCCCCAAAGTTCCCTCTACTCCAAAAGTAACAATACCTACTACTTCAGTTTTGCTGTTAAATGCGGGACCACCACTCGTACCCCGTTCAATTGAGGCATCAGTTTGAATGAGCAACCGCCCAGTGTTATCATGCTTCAAAGCGCTCACAATTCCTTGAGTGACTGATTGGGTACGGGCAGCGTTGGTGTAATCAATAAGTGAATTTCCACGACTATCCCCTTCTACCAACGACGGAAATCCGAGGATAACCAAAGGTTCACCGGGTTTCAAACTGCTACTGACTCCCAAAGTCACTGCCGGGAATCGTTGACTTCCCGTGTCTTTTAATTTAAAAATAGCCACATCAGTACCTTTGCCATCTTGATTCCGAAGTTGCGCAGCTGGACTATACCGATTAGGGAAATCGAGTGCCACGAGCTCAGCTTCAATGATTGAACTAACGGGAGTGACCGCGGAGGTTATCATGTCAGGATTGACTCGGTGAGGATCAATTTTGATTGCTTCTCGACCCAACTGGACATAATATTTGGTAACTTCATTTTTTACCTCCAATAATCCTCCGTCAAGGAGCTTCATGGTGGCATTCATCAGCGAATTTAAAGCAGTTGGATTCGTTTGCGTTACCTCAAGTAAACTTTCAACTGCTTGGTCGGTCAAAGATACAAAAGAAGTCCGGTAAGTGATATCTCTAACCAAGTCTTTCATAAATGGGTGCGCTGGGGCATGAAAAACCTGTTCAATGAGAGACTGCTCTGGATACACATTTGCCACATGGCCATTGGTTGCAATATATCCTTGTTCGGTCACTATCATACCTGTACCTTTTCCTGTTGCACAAAAATCATATTCAGGCTTTAAGTAGATATCAGATCTATCTTTATTTATCATTTTGATACATTTCAAATGAATCAAATTGACGACCGATGGACTCACTATCTCTGCAATTTCCACTGGCGTGTAGCTGGTTTTGGAAGTAGATGTAATGCCTTTTACGGCAGGAGGAACTTGCGGTGAGAAAAAAGTTAGAGTGTTGAGCAAAGTCAGTGCATATGCTTGGCTTTCTAATAAAGGAGCGTATCTGACGGTAATATGGTATAAATATCCGGAGTTGATTGTCCACCATTCTTCATACTCTGTCTTTTCACCAAAATGAGTCTCAGTGAGAAGAAAACGATAAGCCGGCTGCGCACCAATTGTAGTTAATTCTTTACTTACGAATTGTCCTTTTTCCCGATATTCTGATTCAACCGTTTCCCTTAATTGCTCAAGAGAACTATTTTGCGGGTCGCTGCTATCAACAACCAGGGTTACCGATGCATCCCCCAAGCTTGAATCAAGCCTAAAAGTCACTCTATTTGATACATCCGCTGCTTGTGTTTCTATTTTCCACCACGTGGGATTATAAAAAAACTGGTAGCCATATGTAGTCTGTGTAAAGGTTTGATTTTGTTTTGTAAGTTTTTCTGCTTCAAGTTGTGCGCGTAGGGTTTTTAATTTGGTGAAACCTTCGGGTGTAAACTGGGCTTCAATAGTAGAAAGGTCTTCTGGAATATTGGCTTTGCCATAAAGTGACAATTGTTGTTCGACTGCGCCAATACTTATACCAATGCCAACCAACAAGAATAAAAGCATCCCAAATTGCCTGAACTTTTTCATACATTCATTATGACACGACAAACTTTTGGGAACAATCTTGAGATATCATGGTCCCACCCGACGAGTGGGTTAGCTAGACACCTCCGGAGTGTCTCGCTTAAATCCCTGTCCCAAAAGCCACCAAAAACCAACTAGGGTAACTACTGAAACCGGATTAAACTGCATCACAGTAAGTAAACCCAGTATCAAAACTAGTTCTAACGGCTTTTTATGATCTATAAATTTTCTAAAAGAAATAAAAATCAGGCTCAGTAATAACCCTACTCCGATAATCCCACCCTGCACCCACCAATCCAGAAGTAAATTGTGACTGCTGTCTACATATTGGAAACGCAAATTATTGGTTAGTGAAATTGCGCTAGCACGCAAAGCTGACTCGATATTACCAAAGCCATTACCCAAGATGGGATTTTTCCAACCTGCCCACCAAGCAGTCATCCATACCTCTGCGCGATTTTCAAACACCAGATTTCTTTCCCAGAGAGGTAAAAACAGACTCAATCCAAATAAACCCAAAGCTACCAATGCACTCTTGGCCAAGGTAAAGCGTTTCATAAGAACCAACAGAGTCAACTGAATGACAAAAGCTATCACTCCCGAACGTGATCCGGAAAGAATCAAGACAAATATGACGCAAACACAGGCTAAGACTTTTTTCCAAGTGAAAGTAGTTGGTTGTTGAAAATAAATCCATGGCCAAAGAAAAATGGCAGTTGCCGCTAGAGCGTTTGGCTCACCTAAAAATCCGACTGCCCGACCGGCAGAATTGGTGCCGAACAAAATCACTGATCCTGCCACTGCTATCAATACCACTAATGGTAAATTTGCTGGGATTATAGTGAGCTTAATTTCTCTCGAGGTAAGAGCCAAAATCAGCAATAACCACAAAGGAAATATTCCTTGCAAGCGGAAAATGTTGCCAAAAAGCGTGGTTTGGGTAGAAAAAAATAAGAGGTGTATAAGCGATAATCCAATGATCAATCCTATCAGTCTGACCGGTAACCAGCTCAACCAATCCCAGGTGATTTTTTTTAACTTCAATAGTTTAAGTAATAAAAGTAGAAAAATGGCCAACTCTGCCAAAAAAACTTTGGGGATTTCAAATTGTGTCACTCCAATTGGAAATACGACTAGAGGTAAACCAAATAGTAAAAAACCAACAATTGCCGTTTCCACAACTTCCAGCTTACCATGCTTTATTGCGAAAAGGTAGCTGCCAGACAAAGAAATCCACATTCAATTTATCTCCGAGTAAATTAACTACTCGCGAAGCCGGATAAAGTTTAAATCCCGGTTTTTGGGCTTGGACGCGATAGTTGCCTGGAACTAAGGATAGATTATAACGACCATCCTTAGCTGTAAAGACCGTGGTCAGTTTCCGAGTCCGGACATCTAATACTTCAATTTTTGCGTTCGGCACCGGATTTACCCAACGCCAGAAGCCAGTTGTCACTCGTCCACCAAGCATAAAATAAGTGATTGGCGGCGGTGTGGGCGTAGGAGTGGGTGTTGGCGTGGGAGTTGGTGAAATAGATGGCGATGGCGATCCAGAAGGCGAAGCACTGGGTGACGGAAACCAACTAGGTGTAGGTGTTGGACTAGTTATAGGACTAGTGAGCGGAACCGGAAACTGGGCAAAAGCCGTCGCAAATCCTACTTGCTGCAAAAGCAGATAAACAAATACGGATGACAAAAAAGCTGAAATTGTGAGCTTTAATTTCATGAAGTGGGATTTTACCACTCTCCAGCCTCCTTGTCAATACTCTAGGGCTAATTGACAAACTATAGCTTAACCGATAAAATACCCAAAATATGAGCAAAAAACCAGGCAAAGGACCAGATAGAATATCAGTTGTAGGTTGGGTATCTCAACAAGAATCTGCTGAAGTCGGTACGTTTCGGTACCAAGCCCTTCAATCCATTGTAGCAGCAACCAATGAAGTTGGAAATAACCCGACAAGCTGTGATCACTTTACTAAAGCGCAACAGGCTTTGAAGGGTTTATCAAATCATCAATTTATAAGTTCGTTTCCAGACGTTAGCAACGCCATCGACGTTGCACAGCAACTTATTGAAGTCACACATAGTAACTCTAATCAATCTAGCCATACTTGCTCACTCAAGCGTTAAAACCTCGCGCTCCACTCATCCCCCCATTGCGGGGCTCGCGCTAGAACAATAATCTAACTGCGTTAGTCCTAAACTAATAAAAGCGTTCACGAAGTATTTCAGAAATACGGTCATAAGATATCTCGCCTGGGTGAATATTTGCGTTTACACTGCTTAGTATATCAACCGATTTATCATGTCCATGATTGGCCATCCATGTAACACAGAGCTTTGGTCCATGGAACCCAGCTAATCTTCTTAATTCGGCTGCATCCCTGTCTACTTCACTCATGGGTTTATCAGAATCAACAATAACGATCATTGTTTGGTCTAAATCTTGAGGTTGTAATCTCGCAAGCGCCGATGCCAAAGTTTGGATTGAGCCGTATGTTCTGACACTAGTTCCGACCATTGAAAAGTGACCTCGATATCTATTAGATGATGCCACTCCATCTGTACTGACTAAATAAATAGCGTAACCTGCGCTATCACAATCTCTCTCTCCTCTAACCATAAAGAACGAATATAAATAGCTTCATCAATAGTCGTCGTAGACTAAGCCGAAAACATTTACTCTTTATATTTCCTAGCCTTACAACTGAAATTCAGATGTATCAAGCTGATACACTTCCGATGTGTATTTGATGTATTATTTTAGCGCTTAGGAAGACATCCTGATTGCCCTTCGAAATCATCAAAACTACCGACAGACCCATCTGTTTGGTAAAAAGTTCTATTAAAAAGAACTATCTTTCTTCCGATATCTTCATTTTGAGGATCTGGGTAACATGCTGATTGAAATAGGATTCCTATATGACGACCTGAAATTCGAATTGACAAGTCTGCGCCCTTGAGATCTTGCAAGACTGAGGTAGCCAAACTGCAAAATTTCCCTCCGGCTACCAACATCCCTCCGACTATCGCCATTCGTATCGACCAATGCACCTTGCGCCAGAGACGACGAAGGTCTGGTAGTTCAATCGCTGTACTGAATAAACCGTGATTTTCCGCATTCATTGGTTGTGGATCATATCATAACAGAAGGCAAAAGCTCAAAAATATCTATACCTAAATCCCGGTGTGGATTCTGAAGTACTAGAGTTTATAACAAAACCCGTCACTCTGGCTTGTCCAGAGTCCGTAAACCTGTTTCGGATTCTGGATGCGCCTTCGGCTTACCAGAATGACCTGAACCCACAGGTTTTGGTATAGGTTCTAAGAACACTGTGATATTTTGGAATTCCGAAGTAACAAGGGAAAAATCTTTCCAGGGATTTTTAGAAAATACTTTATCTGCGACGAGGGCCGTTTGAAAGACTCGCGGTAATACTCATTTCAACTCGGGTACCTTCTGTCACATGACTTAATTTTACTTCTATGCGGTTCAAATCCCAACCTCGGGTAACTGGATCTTTGGTTTTTGGATGTGATGTGGTAAGTTGTATGCTCACCCCTGTGGGATTATATCGGAACCCGTGATCAAGCATCACTGATGCCATTAACTTGTGATCCTCTTGGGCAATATGACATCCTTTACAATTTGGTTTACGACCCAAACGTTTATCTGGACAGTTATTATCCAATAATACGACGCAACCCAGACTTATTGATCTTGTTCCTAGAGTCTCTGTACTTAAAACTTCAATTGCAGTTTCTGGCGGAAATGTATGAAGATTCTTTAATCGTGGGTCGTCAGCAATTGCCATATTTTTGAAAATTTGATAGTTTATAGCACAAAGACTATCAAAACGCAAATGAACCCATGATGCAAACGCTTACTCTCACCAAAGCTTGTAACACTCTTGAGATCCTAAATCACCGAATTCCGGTATCCACATTGACCGTGATTGCCGTGGTCTGGCCTGCATTGATGATAAAGTCGCTGCGGCGCAAAGAGCCCAAAGCTGCCGACTTTGCCGATTGCAAATAATATTTGCCGGCTGCAAGCATCACATCAATTTCCCCTTTTGCATCAGTCGTCACCGTAGCCACTGAATCACCTCCGGTGGCTGCAAAAATATTCAGAACTTCATCAGCAAACGGCCCGCTACAACTTTCTCCTTCCCGACATACCGGCTGCGTGGGACTTTTGGTGATCGTGGCCTGGAACCTACCCAAATCTGCGCTCGATGTCAAAATAGGTGAACTAACAACGGCTGTTGGGTTTGGCGTACTATTTGTTTGCGGTGGTTTTGCACACTTTCCCATCATATCCCATCTGCCGGTACCGTCTCCGGGAAATTGACAGCGGAAACCTACGGGACACTGTAAACCGGCAATCCCACCGCAAGGAGTAAGTCTGGGCGCGAAAAACTGATATGCAAAATAAATACCGGAAAGGATAAGTGAAATGATAATCAATTTAGGGATGAGTTTGAGCATGCGTTTAGTCAATAAAACTAAATGTTACTAGAATTTGATTGAGCTCTCTTTCTTACATATATATGCGAATTACGAAATGATAGCCTTAAAAGTTTGATAAAAACAAAAGCAGAGGGCATACTATTAATCTGAAAGGAAAAAATATTATGACCTCTGCCCCA